>Ga0335398_10000030_pt1 | contig 179307 bp, 177 predicted proteins | sample BON03_FD_205742 | JGI IMG/M metagenome (GOLD analysis project Ga0335398, IMG submission 205742) | Freshwater microbial communities from Lake Bonney liftoff mats and glacier meltwater in Antarctica - BON-03 (spades assembly) (version 2) | ecosystem: Environmental > Aquatic > Freshwater > Ice >...
GAAAACTACTTGCATTTAAAACGCCAGCGTATTTAATGCGAGCACACATGGCAGCTTTAGCTGCTTAATATGTTATGCACTTCGGAGTTGAATCCGCGATTCTTTTTCGCCCTATTGATATTCATTTATGGAATAGATATGACGGTTCGGTGGCACATAGTCAGTGCCGATGTCGGGTGCTCTGGGCGGGAAGCTTCGGCGGCATGGCCGATGAATTGCTCCTGCATGCTCGACACTCCCGCCATCCATGGCGGTCGGATGCCGAGGTAGAGCCTGCATGAATGTATTCACGGGGCCTTCCAGCACGAAGTACTTGGCAGCGGCACGATATCAAAGCAAACAGTCTAGGCCACTAAGAACTAAACCGGATTATCAATATCGATAAACTGGTGGTCCAGCCCAAACTTCTCGACCAAATGCGCCGCCACAGCCTGAACTCCATAACGCTCAGTCGCATGATGACCCGCAGCGAAAAAATGAATCCCAGTCTCACGCGCAAAATGCACCGTCTGCTCCGACACCTCACCCGTAATATATGCATCGACCCCAGCCCTTAATGCTAGGGAGCCTCTGAACAACTCTGATATGTCTCTGCGTGAGTCTGTCGCGTGTTGCCGCAAGGCGTCGTTCGAAGGCAATGGCCGTAGCCCTTGGCAAGAACGACAACGCAGCGGCGGCGCGCGACAGGCCCGCCCTTCGGGGCCTTCAGGCAATCGTGCTGCCTGCGTTACATTTTCTCGACAGGCCGACGCATGCCTTCAAAAACGCGCCTTGTCAGCACGATTGCCTGAAGGCCAGAGATATATCAGAGTTGTTCAGAGGCTCCCTAGGTCGATAAAATTCTGCGCAGCTCCCGTACACCACGCTACAGTCCTAATAGGGTTCGCCTTACCTGGAATATGCAAAGCTGGTCGGCCTAGGCGCGCTTCCAACAGAACCCCCAATCCCTCTCCCGATAATGGCGTCTCCAACTCCCCAGTTAACCCAATGCTATTATTGCTCTGCTTACCTAAATCACCCGTCGTCTTGAAACCCAATAAACGTCCCAGCGTCGCGTTATTGCCCAGCTCCCCATGCACATCTAAAGGCAGATGGTAGGCCAACAGACTGATATTGTGCTTCAGTAACGCCTCGATACGCGTCTTCTTGATTCCTGTGATCGTCTCGTCTTCCCCTCGCCAGAAATAGCCGTGGTGCACTAGTAACATATCTGCATCCGCCTCTATCGCCCTGTCTATCAACGCCTGACAAGCCGTCACCCCTGTCACCAGACGCTGCACCTGCGGCTTACCCTCTACCTGCATCCCATTAGGGCAATAATCTTTAAACTGCTCCGGTCGCAGTAGCGTTTTAAGGGTCTTGAGGATCTCGTCGCGGCTTGTAGACATAAGATTTCACCTTCACATGACAGCTAATTACTCGCATAATGGGCTCTCACTTGATACGGCCCAATTTATTACGATTTACATTGGTGCGTATGGTATCAGACTCAAGCAATACGGCCTGAGTCCTTGCGAGAATTCATGAAAAAGTTCTTAGAGTTTATCATTTGGCCAGCTGTCGCTGGCATCCTCTTCGCAGTAATTTTGGTGCAGTATCAGCAGATCGACCAGCTCGGCGACGCATTGAAATTACTGCCGGCTGAGAATGATCTAGCCGAAGAGGTGCCGTTCTCGCTAGCAGAGGCAGTGGACCGTGCCGCGCCATCGGTCATAAGCATTCACTCCACTATTCGCCAGCAAATTCAGATGCCTCCTGAGGAAGAGATTCCGCCATTATTCCGCAACTTGCTGAAGAATATCCCAGCTGAGCGCTCTTATAGCAGCCTAGGCTCTGGCGTGATCGTCAGCAATGAAGGCCATGTACTCACCTCGTTGCACGTGATCGAAGGCGCCGAGGACATTGAGGTGCGCTTCGGCGACAATACCCAGAAGACCTTTATCAGCCCGGCGCGCTTGATTGGTTTCGATACCAATACCGACTTGGCGCTATTAAAGATCGACTCCCTCGATCTTCCTCCGCCGATCCCAATTGGTTCTTCGAATACCGTGCGTGTTGGCGACACTGTTCTCGCCATCGGGTTCCCTAGCCAAGAACTAATCAGTCAGAAATCTGTGTCTCGCGGCATTGTAAGCGCGTTAGGTATTCCCCAAGACGGTCTGCCGATCGTGGACTATATCCAAACCGATGCCGCGATTAACTACGGAAATTCTGGTGGCGCACTGGTGAATACTCGTGGTGAATTGATAGGCATCAATTCCTTTATCTACTCTCAGTCCGGTGGCTCCGATGGCATTGGCTTCGCAGTGCCTATCAATAAAGCTATGGGAGTAGTAGATCAACTCATAAACTTTGGCGAGGTCACACCAGGCTATCTTGGTGTTATAACAGGCGAGATGCTGACCAAAGAGAGTAGCCTAAACTTCTTCGGACGCGAAGATGTCACAGGACTCCTGATCGAGCAGGTCAGTGATGGCAGTCCTGCGGAATTAGCGGGGGTGAGTGCGGGCGATGTCATGACCGCAATCGATGGCATAACCATCGATGATGTCATCGGCGCAATCGATCAGATTAATCGCAAAGCACCAGGTCAAATGGTAGATCTAAGTATCTATCGGCAGGGGGAAGCGATGGTCATTCCAGTGCAACTCGGCACGGGCACCTCTCAATACCGCATCCCCGAGATCCCCAGTAATTAAGGTACTTTTGTGTAATTATTTACGGCGGCGATAGTCCGCCGACGCTGCGTGTGCTGGTAGGAATTCTCTATTGGCAAGCTCGCTCGCAATCTTTGCTAACTCGGCAGCGCCGGCGGCGGAGCACTGAATAATCGAGCTGCGCTTTTGGAAATCATAGACCCCCAAAGCAGAAAAGAATCGCGCCGTGCCCGAGGTGGGCAGCACATGGCTTGGGCCTGCACAATAATCCCCCAATGCCTCGGCACTATAAGCTCCCATGAATAGCGCGCCGGCGTGGCGTATATGCTGCGCGAGAGCGGCAGGGTCAGTTACCGACAATTCTAAGTGCTCTGGCGCGATGCTGTTGCTGATTTGCGCCGCGTGCTCCAATGTCTCTGCCAGTATTATCATGCCGCGATTCGTAAGAGACTTAGTGATTATCTCCCGGCGCTCCATAGTCGGTAGTAGGCGTTCTATGCTCTGCTCTACGCGATCGAGGTAGTCCGCATCGTTGCTGATCAGAATCGATTGGGCCTGCTCGTCGTGCTCCGCCTGTGAGAACAAATCCATCGCGATCCAATCTGGGTCTGTGCTGCCATCGCAAATAATGGTCAGCTCCGATGGACCGGCAATCATGTCGATGCCCACCTCACCGAAAACCATCTTCTTTGCGAGAGTGACGTAGATATTGCCAGGCCCTGTAATCTTATCCACGCGACGAATGCTCTCGGTGCCACAAGCCAGTGCGGCGATTGCTTGCGCGCCTCCCACTGTGTAAACACGGTCCACTCCGGCCAATGCGGCGGCCGCAAAGACGAGGTCGCCCCGCTCGTTCCACGCCGTTGGCACCACAGCTACGATCTCAGGTACGCCGGCCACCTGGGCCGGAATCCCATTCATAAGCATAGAAGAAGGGTAATTAGCTTTACCACCGGGAACGTAAATCCCAACACGGTCAAGGGGGGTCACCTTCTGCCCGTAAATAGAACCTTGCGCATCCTCGTATTGCCACGAGTCCGTCTTCTGGATTTCATGGTAGTCACGGATACGCTGTGCGGCCGCGCGCAATGCGTCGGATTGCTGTTTTGGGAGACGCTCTAGGCTGATAGCCATTTGTTCGCGGGTAACAGTGAGGGACTGCATGTCTTGCGCGTCACGCTTGTCGAAGCGATTCGTGTATTCCAAGACTGCGGCATCTCCGCGGCTGCGCACTGCCTCTATGATGCCGGACACCACCGCATTGAGCTCCGGCTTGGTCAACAGAGCCCTGTTCAGCATACCGCTCATCTCACGATCGAAATCTGGCGCACGGCTATCAAAGCGCTTAATCTTTATTGCGGAGTCACTCATTTTCCGGCCTCTACGGCGGCGGCAAGGCGTTCCAGCAAAGGTAGAATAACGGCGTGCTTCATCTTCATGGCCGCCTTATTCACAATGACGCGCGAGCTAATTGGCGCGATCAGCGCTACAGGTTCCAACCCATTCGCTTTTAAAGTATTACCACTATCGACGATGTCCACAATGATGTCGGCCAGACCCATAGAGGGCGCTAACTCTAATGCGCCGTTGAGCTTAATAACATCGATCTGCACGCCCTGCTCGGCGAAGTAACGCTTGGTGATATTGGCAAATTTGGTAGCGACTTTCATGCGCCCCAACACTGGGGTTGCACCGACGGGTGCCGCGGTCATTAGCCGGCACTTCGCCAACTGCAAATCTAGAGGTTCGTAGAAGTCTTCGCTGCCGTGCTCAAGCAGTAGATCCTTGCCTACGACACCGATGTCGGCACTGCCGAACTCCACGTAGGTGGGCACGTCCGTGCCGCGAATCACCATGATCTGGACACCGGGGACAGTGGTGTCGAAAATCAATTTTCGACTAACATTAATATCCTCAAGAAGTGCGATGCCTGCCTGTTCAAACAGGGGTAACACTTCCTCGAGGATGCGCCCTTTGGTCAGGGCAATCACAATTTTTTGATAACTCGACGCCGTCATAGGTCTCGCTTACCTGTCTTTACTTCCGGGGCGCGCGTGCGCCCCCTATGATGGAACCCGACGGATACGCGCGCCGAGCGATTGCAGTTTCTCTTCGATGCACTCATAGCCGCGATCGATATGGTAGATGCGGTCAACGATGGTTTCATTCTCAGAAACTAGTCCTGCAATAATCAGACTCGCAGAGGCACGTAAGTCAGTCGCCATTACCGGAGCGCCTTTAAGCGAAGCCACACCAGTAACGATGACCGTGTTGCCTTCCACATGCATCGATGCACCCATTCGATTCATTTCATGCACATGCATGAAGCGATTCTCGAACACAGTTTCCGTGATAGAACCGGTGCCCGTGGCGATCGCGTTCAAGGCGGTAAACTGAGCCTGCATATCGGTAGGAAATGCTGGATATGGCGCCGTACGCAGAGACACTGCCTTAGGGCGCTTGCCGTGCATATCCAACTCTATCCAGTTATCGCCAATGCGCAAATCTGCGCCTGCTTCTTCTAATTTGGCGAGCACCGCTTCCAGAATATCGGGGCGGGTGTCTTTCACTTTGATGCGGCCGCGGGTAGCAGCGGCCGCAATCAGATAAGTGCCAGTCTCGATGCGATCTGGCATAACCGAATAGCTGCAGCCGTGCAGGCTAGTCTTGCCATTGATCACGATCGTGTCGGTGCCTTGACCATGAATGTCGGCGCCCATGGCAATCAAACAATTCGCCAAATCGACTACTTCGGGCTCGCGGGCAGCGTTCTCGATGATCGTTTGTCCGTCAGCCAAAGTGGCCGCCATCATGACGTTTTCAGTGCCGGTGACCGTACACATGTCCATAAAGATATGTGCGCCCTTCAAACGTCCGTCTACTTTCGCCTTGATATAGCCGTCTTCGACGATAATATCTGCGCCCATCTTCTGCAGGGCACTAATGTGTAGATTCACGGGACGACTACCGATGGCGCAACCACCGGGCAGTGCGACTTGCGCCTCGCCGTAATGGGCAAGTAATGGACCTAGCACGAGAATCGAGGCGCGCATTGTCTTTACTAGGTCATAGGGCGCGTTGAAATGCTTGATGGTGCCGCCGTTTACCTCGACGTTGAGCTTCTCGTCTATTACCGGCTCAACGCCCATACAACCGAGTAACTCCAGCATGGTCGTGATGTCGAACAAATGCGGTAGGTTGCACACCTGTACCGTTTCGCGGGTTAGCAAAGTCGCCGCCAGAATCGGCAACGCGGAGTTTTTCGCTCCCGCGATACGGATTTCTCCGTTGAGGCTAATACCTCCATGAATCAATAACTTATCCATTAATTTCTCGATTTAAAGAGTCTGTGGGCTTAGGCCTGTGCGGCCTTTTCCTGGACGGTCATCAGGCGCATGCTTACCGCATGAATCGCGCCTGACGCAATATGAGGGTTCAGAATCTGATAGACCTGCTGCTGACGCTTTACGGGGTTGAGGCCGCTAAATGCGTCCCCAATAGCGAGGACTTGGAACTTGCCGCCCTCGCCATTCACACTGATTTCACAATCGGGAAGCGCTGCCTTAAGTAGGTCTTGTATTTGTCCTGCGTCAATCATCATAAAACAACCTGTTGGTATCTAAGCTTTAGTGTGCGTGGCCTACTGCCAATTATCGACCACTTGATCTATGTCATTGCCATAACGATTCATTAACGCTGAGAACTGCGTGTAATACTGGCGACGCAAATTGATGCCACCCAAATACAGGTTCTTCAGTTTCCACTGGCCAGCCTCATTTAAGAACAAGGTGTATTGCAGCTCAATGGTGCTGTTATTTGCAGTGATCTGCATGCGGACATTGGTATTCTCCTCGGGCTCTGGAGAAGGCTGGCCAGCAGGTAAGAACACGAGCTCCTGACCGTCATAGCCTACCAATGCGGCGCCGTAGAAGCGCGTCAAAGTAGTTCGTAGCTTATCGCCGAAGCGACTGACCTGCTCTGGGGTGGCCTGCTCGGCATAGCGCGCCATAACGCCAACGGCGACTTCATCGAAGTCGACAAATAGATCTAGAGAATCCTGAATACCGGAGAAGTAACGCTCGCGGTCGGAGGCGAAAATTGGCTTTAGCTCTTCGACTTTCGCGAGCAGCTCATTCACCGACTCGCGGGCTGAATCTACTGCAGACATGTCTTCCGCAGCGAAGGCAAAAGGGGCTGCCAGAGTCAATACGGCAATGGCAACAAAACGCTTAAATTTGATCACGTGAGCTATCTCCTGTTATATCGATAAACGCTAATAGATTGTCTGACTAAACTGCTAAATGCAGCGTGTTATACGGGCCTTGGCGCAGTGCTATCAGACTAAGCGTCTAAGCTTGTAGAAAGCTGCGCGCAGTTTACATCAAACAGCCTCTGCAATAAATTACTACTTGCAAACATTAATATTCCTTCGTCTAATTGGCCCCCACCCTTTTTTCCGACTCTAAGACTCTTTTTTATGCTGTTAGACGTCGTCATTGTGACATTTGGTTTTATCGGGCTAATTTGGGGGGCCGATAAATTCGTAGCAGGTGCTTCCGCCATCGCCTTGAACTTTGGGGTTGCCCCGCTGATGATAGGCCTGACGATTGTCGCATTTGGCACATCTGCCCCCGAATTCTTCTCGTCCGCCGTCGCCGCCATTGAGAACCAAGCTCCCATCGCTATCGGTAACGCGCTGGGTTCCAACATCTTCAATATTGGCGTTGCGCTGGGTATTGCTGCCCTTATCCGCCCTATAACGCCACCAAGCTCTCTTGTAAGAAGAGAGCTGCCTGCCCTGCTCATTGTTACAGTCGTCACTGGGCTAGTCTTCGCTAATTTGTTTATCGGCATCTTGGACAGCCTGGTACTAATCGCGCTCTTGGCCTTGTGTGTATACGCCTTGGTACGCCGAGGTTTGCGTGGCGAGCCAGTCCCCGCGCTTAGTGACGTCGAAGAAGATACCGACATCCCCACGATAAGCACGACACGTGCCAGCTTGCGCTTGTTGATTGGGCTTGCACTATTGGTCATCGGTGCAGAAGCGTTAGTGGGAGGTGCTAGCTCGATTGCGACACGCGTAGGAGTCTCGCCTGCCATTATTGGGCTTACTATTGTCGCGCTGGGCACCAGCCTACCGGAGCTCGCGGCCTGCGTTGCTTCTGTTCTGCGCGGGCATTCGGATCTCGCCCTAGGCAATATCGTGGGTTCCAACATCCTCAACCTCCTTGTTGTGCTGCCTTTTCCTGGCCTGCTGGCCGCAGGCCCTATCGAGCAGGAGTTGTTTTACCGAGATTATGCGACAATGCTGGCCATGACAGTGGTGCTCGCAGGCACCTGCTTTTGGACCATAAAGTCACGAAAGGCAATCGGACGCGGCTTCGGCATCGTTTTCTTACTGATGTACGTACTATGGTTTAGCGTCATGTACCAGCAAATTTAACGCCTTATTCTGGCGTTGAGGCGCGTCTTGGATGGAAGAAACTAGCAGATGAATGAAACAAATTATTTGATCCAGCGCGCATTGCGCACGATCGACATCGAACACCGCGCCATTGGCGCCTTATTGACCCGCATCGATGACAGTTTCGCGCAAGCCTGTTCCTTGATGCTGGAGTGTCAAGGCCGTGTTGTCGTAATCGGCATGGGCAAATCCGGCCTGATCGGCCGCAAGATCGCCGCGACGCTATCTAGCACCGGCTCTCCCGCCATGTTTGTGCATCCTGGCGAAGCAAGCCATGGCGATCTTGGCATGATCACCGAAAAAGATGTCGTAATCGCCATCTCCTACTCAGGCACCGCTAGCGAGATTATTACGCTATTGCCGATTCTGAAGCGCAAGGGCATTCCGATTATCAGCCTCACCGGAGACAGCGATTCCGCGCTCGCGACTATTGCCGATGTACACTTAGATGCCAGCGTGGAAGAGGAGGCATGCCCTCTCGGCCTTGCACCTACTTCTAGCACCACTGTGGCACTTGTGCTTGGCGATGCCCTCGCGATGGCACTCCTTGAAGCTCGTGGCTTTACCCCAGAGGAGTTCGCCTTTTCGCACCCCGGGGGCAAGCTCGGCAGACGCCTGTTACTCAAGGTCCACGATGTAATGCACGGCGGTGATGCTATTCCTAAAGTCGGCCCCGACACTTTGCTCAGCGACGCCTTGCTGGAGATAAGTCGCAAGGGCCTAGGCATGACAACAGTCATCGATGCCAACGGCGCTCTTTGCGGCGTCTTTACCGACGGGGATCTGCGCCGTACACTCGATTCAGGCAAGGATATCCACAAGACTTATATCCGCGAAGTGATGTCGGAGAAAAACAAAAAAATCCAAGAGAATGCCTTGGCCACAGAGGCGGTATTGATGATGCAAGAGACGAGTGTTTACACTTTGCTGGTAGTCGATTCCCAACAAGTACTTAGTGGCGTGATACGCATGCACGACCTCCTGCAGGCCAATGTCGTATAGCGGCCACGCCTTAGCAAAGGCTCACTAATTAGGAAGTTTACGATTATGCTCTTTAATATCAAACCTAGCGACGCGCTGGAGCGGGCCCGCGATATCACCTTACTATTGCTCGATGTCGACGGCGTGTTAACGGCGGGCGAACTATTTCTAGCCGATAGCGGCGAAGAAATAAAAGCTTTCAGTACGCTAGATGGACAGGGAATTAAACTGCTACAAAACAACGGTGTACAAGTCGGCATTCTGAGCGGCCGCAAATCGGCTTTGCTGAGCAAGCGTGCCGAAAATCTTGGCATCAAGATAGTAGTGCAGGGCCGCGAAGACAAATTGGAGGCTCTCGCCGAACTATGCAAACAGCACGGTTTCAGACACGAGAGTATCGCCTATGTGGGCGACGATCTGCCCGATATTCGCGTGATGAAAGCGGTGCGCCTCGGCTTCGCTGTCGACAACGCCCATAGTAGCGTCAAGGCCATCGCCCACATGCAGACTCAGCTCTCCGGCGGCATGGGAGCGGTGCGCGAGGTTTGTGACTTCATTCTGCAGGCTCAGGAACGTTACGATGACGCCATCGCGCCCTACCTCTAACATCGACGCGCTCGCGCCGGCTCCTTCGAACGGGAAAATGATTAACCTGCGAGAGCTTCTATCAGGCCCGCGCTTCTGGATCTGCTCACTGGCGATATTAGTGGCCTTGTATGCTGGCCGCGGTCTCTTGCTGGACCAGCGCTCGCAAAGTACGCAACGCGAAGAGACAAACGCCGCCATTACTTATGACGCCTATTCCAACGGCGTCACTACCGTTCTCTATGACATCGACGGCAATATTGAATACACACTCGAGGCAGAGGAACAGATACATTACTTAGACAGCACGACACAGCTGAAAAATCCCTATATCCGCCTCTACCAAGGCTCTGGCGCTCACTGGAATATCGTCGCTAGATCGGGCAGAATCCTCGCAGCCGAGCAAAGTGATCGCATCGACCAGCTGGATTTAAGTGACGAAGTTGAGCTTTTTCAGAACGACGACACGGGTAATACAATGACCTTGTCGACCAGTTTTCTCTCGGTCTTCCCTAACACCGAGACCATGCAAACGGATCGCGAAGTTTTAATGACCACTAACACCCTGAGACAGACCGCAGTAGGCATGCATGCCGATCTGCAACAGGACACACTGACCTTTCTTACACAGGTCAAGGGCCGATATGAAGTTGAAAGCAGTCAACCTTAAGCGTTTTACCAACACTTTCTTGATGGGCGCCCTCGCCCTCTCGCTTGCTCTCGCCACCGCTCAAAATTTTGCGCAAGAGGCAGCCGGTAGTCACGAGTATAGCGCCGATGGGGAAACCACCATCGAAACGGTAAATGGCCTACGCGTGATCACGCTGCGGGACAATGTGTTCGTGCGCCAGAACAACATCGAGCTCACAGGCGATGTGGCAGTGCTCGAGTACAACCAAAACAATCAACTACAAAAAGTACAGGTCACTGGCGTGCCGGCGAATTTCGAACAGAAGGCAGAGCAGGCAAACGATGTAGTAAACGGCGACAGCGATACTATCAATTACTATGCTGGCCTCGAGTCCATCGTAGAGTTTATCGGTAGCGCGAATTTTGCTCAACCCGGCACCACGCTGCGTTGCGCGCAAATTCGCCACACAATCGAGTCGGGCGCCACTTCGGGCCAGGCCTGTAGCGGCTCACTCAGCCCGCAAAGCAACTGATGAATATTCTGAAAGCGAGCAATCTTGCTAAAGCCTATAAAGGGCGCCATGTAGTACGCGATGTCAGCATTAGTGTGGGCAGCGGCCAGATCGTCGGGCTACTTGGGCCCAATGGTGCGGGCAAGACCACGTGCTTCTACATGATAGTAGGCTTGATTCAGGCCGACAGTGGCAGAATCTCACTAGACGAAACCGACCTTACATCGATGCCCATGCATGCGCGAGCGCAGCGAGGTGTGGGTTACCTTCCCCAAGATTCGTCGATTTTCCGCACTCTGACGGTAGCGGAAAACATCATGGCGATATTGGAAACGCGCAAGGAGCTGGACCGCAATTCTCGCAAAGAGAAACTAGAGAGTCTGCTGGCGGAGTTTCACATCACACACATCCGCAACAATAAGGGGATGAGCCTATCGGGTGGGGAACGACGCCGCACGGAGATTGCTCGCGCGCTTGCCGCGGAGCCCCAATTCATTTTGTTGGACGAGCCTTTCGCGGGTGTGGACCCGATTTCGGTGAGCGATATCAAGGCAATCATCACGCACTTGAAGGACAAGGGCATCGGTGTATTACTTACTGATCACAATGTCCGCGAGACTCTCGATATCTGCGAAAAAGCCTACATAGTCAGCGAGGGACAAATCATCGCGGAAGGCCCAACTGAGACAATCCTGAACAATCAAAAAGTCCGCGACGTCTATCTGGGACATCAGTTCAAGATCTAACTCTTCCGCGGATCTGTTTCAATCCCCCCCCTTCGCGGGCTAGCCCGTTCCTACCATCAGTGGGTTCTATCTAGTCTGGAGCAATGCTCTGACTGTAAGAGCGGGCTTGCCCGCGATGGGCCAAAATCTTCCACAGACCTTCATTAATCACACCCATTCGCCTGCTGGGCACCCCATAAATTGGGCACGGGCTCCTACCGTTACAAAATTTACAGTTTGGGCTTGAAATTTGCTAAAGAATTGCGGCACGATACTTGCTATCGGGTTGGCTTCAAGGCAAAGTGCTTGGCAACAGGTTTGTCAAACTAAGCCTTCGGCACCCATCTAAAGACTTTCACATTATGACGTACGCATCACTATGAAATTATCGCTCCAGCTTAAGTTAGGTCAGTCATTGACCATGACCCCGCAGCTGCAGCAAGCCATTCGCCTTCTTCAGCTTTCTACCCTCGATCTTCAACAAGAAATTCATTCGGCACTGGAATCCAACCCAATGCTCGAACTCGACGAAGGCCTCGACGATTTCCACGCCAAAGAGGACGCCGCAGCAGAAACCAACAGTGAAAGCAGTAGTTCTAGCGATGAGTTTAGCGCCGATCGCGTAATCTCCACCAAGGAAAGCAAAGACACATCAGAATTTAGCGCCAACTCCGATGGCGATGACAATCATTGGGAAGACAGCAGTTCACAAGACTCCTCTGTAGACAGCAGTTGGGACGATGTTTACCAGAGCAGCTACACTTCCGGTGGCTCAGGTTCCGGTTCCGGCGAGGGCGATAGCATGGACTTCGAGTCACGCAATAGCGTGACCGAAACACTGCAAGACCACCTCATGTGGCAGTTAAACCTCACCCCCATGTCCGACGCCGACCGCCTGATTGGACTTGCCCTGATCGATGCAATCGACGCCAACGGAATGCTCACCGTCAGCGTCGACGCGATTCACGCTAGCCTCATTCGCTCTTTGGACATCGACCCCGACGAAGTTGTCGCCGTGTTGCACCGCATCCAGCAGTTCGATCCCGTTGGCGTAGGCTACCGAGATCTAGCTGAGTGCCTACTTATCCAGCTCAAGCAATTCGAGAACGAATTGCTGACCACCGCGGTGAAACACGCCAAGATCGTGGTGAAGGACCATTTGCAATTACTAGGCAATCGCGATTACGCACAGCTGATGCGGCTTACACGACTCAAAGAGCCTGAGTTACGCGATGCGATTGCCGTTATCGAGCAATTGAATCCCCGCCCAGGCTCGGACATCGCACCTCCATCGACTAGCTATATCGTGCCAGATGTCATCGTGACTAAGGACAGTAGCACAGGGCGCTGGCTAGTTGAGCTTAACCCTGAAACGGCCCCGAAGATTCGCATAAACTCAGGTTACGCCTCCCTTGTGAAGCGTGCTGACAACAGCTCGGACAATAGTTATCTGCGAGACAATTTGCAGGAGGCTCGCTGGTTTATTAAGAGCCTGCAGAGCCGCAACGAGACCCTGATGAAAGTGGCCACCCGTATCGTCGAGCATCAAAAGGGTTTCTTCGAATATGGCGAGGAGGCGATGAAACCGCTAGTTCTGCATGACATCGCCGAGGCAGTCAGCATGCATGAGTCCACTATCTCGCGAGTCACGACCCAGAAGTATATGCATACGCCTAAGGGCATCTTCGAATTGAAGTATTTCTTCTCCAGCCACGTCAGTACAGCCGATGGCGGCGAATGCTCTTCCACAGCGATTCGCGCACTCATTAAAAAATTAGTCGCTGCCGAGAACACGCGCAAGCCGCTGAGCGACAGCAAAATCACTAAGTTACTTGAAGATCAGGGCATCAATGTGGCACGCCGAACAATTGCCAAGTACCGAGAATCGCTGGCTATTCCACCGTCTAACGAACGCAAGAGACTCGTCTAAGCGCTGGATAAGTGCACGAATTCACCTACTGTCGAAAAAAATACGCAAATTCGGGCGACAGCAATGCTAAAATTGTCTTCGAATTTTCGTTTAATGAGACCAATCCATAATGCGACTCGATACCATTCTGACGCCCGAACGTTGTTTTTCAGGTTTACCGGGTGTTAGTAAAAAGCGGTTCCTCACGACCATCAGCGAGTTAATCGCAGAGGAAACCAATACCCTTTCGGCAGACCATATCTATAATGCGCTGCTTGCCCGGGAACAGCTCGGCAGCACAGGCATCGGCAACGGCATCGCCATACCGCATTGTCGCGTCGCAGACTGCGATCACATTACCGGCGCTCTGGTGACCCTGCGAGAAGGCATCGATTTCGATGCAATCGATTCGCGCTCGGTAGACCTGCTGTTTGTGCTGATAGTGCCTGCTGAAGAGACCGACGAGCACCTGAAGGTCTTGGGCGCTCTCGCGACACTCTTCCATCAGGATTCCTTCTGCCGCGAGCTTCGTGAAGCCCAGTCACCAGAGCAGTTATTCGAGATTGCGACGCGCATCTGAAATTATTCAGCTTTGCGCAAAACTGATAATGTTATGCTGGCTTTAAGCGCGACAGTACCCGAACCTGCCCCATACTCTAGGCGAATAGACTAAGTGAAATTGCTTATTATTAGCGGCCGCTCTGGCTCCGGAAAGAGTACTGCCCTCAATATGCTTGAGGACCATGGCTATTATTGCATCGACAATCTGCCTGCCAGCCTATTGCTGGCGCTCGCACAGCGCGTTAGCGATCAGAGCACAGAGCTAGCACTGGTTGCAGTCAGTATCGATGCGCGCAATATTCCATCTGATCTCACGCAAGTGCCCAAGATCATCGAGCAGCTCAAGCTGATGTCGCTGCGCACGGAGATCATCTTTCTCGATGCCAGTAGCCCTACGCTAATCAAACGCTTCAGCGAGAGCCGCCGCAAGCATCCACTGACTACCGAAAAGATTGGCCTGCGCCAGGCCATCAACATGGAGACGGAGATGCTTGAGCAGATTGCACTGCTCGCGAGCCTGTCCATCGATACTAGCAATATGTCGCTCCATCAATTGCGCGACACCATTAAGACGCGCGTTGTAGAGCGAGATGACAGTGGGCTCGCCTTAATGTTCGAGTCCTTTGGCTATAAATATGGCGTTCCCATCGATGCCGACGTTGTCTTCGATGTCCGCTGCCTGCCGAATCCGTATTGGGAGCCAGACCTGCGCTCCTTATCCGGCCTTGATGCGCCTGTACAGCACTGGTTGCGCTCACAAGACGGCGTCGAGAGTATGTACGAAGACCTATGCCATTATTTGTTAAAATGGCTACCAAAATTCGAAGAGAACAATCGCAGCTATATGACGGTGGCGATTGGTTGCACTGGTGGCCAGCATCGGTCTGTCTATTTGAGCGAGCGGCTCAAACGGCACTTTGCTGATAAGATCAAGAACGTACAAGTGATGCACCGCGAATTAATCCGTAGGGAAACAGCATAAATCTCATGATTAAGTCTACTCTCACAATCTGCAATAAGGCTGGGCTGCATGCACGCGCCGCAGCCAGAATGGTGTCGGTGAGCTCTACGTTTAACAGCCATGTTCAGGTAGGACAAGATAAACTTGTCGACGGCAAGAGCATTTTATCGCTCATGATGTTGGCCGCCAGCAAGGGCACCATACTGAACATCCACATCGACGGACCAGATGAAGCAGATGCCTTAGATGCCATCACATTGCTAGTCAACAACCGCTTCGACGAGAGCGAATAACGCGACGCACAAGCCTCGCCTCAATTTAGACCTAAACACCCCAGACAGGATGCGGCATGAAGCAACACGAAGAAATCGACTGGTCTCTAGAGCCCCCCAGCAAATCACAACTCAAGCGTGACATGATCGGCTTACAAGATCTTGGTAAGGATCTAACGACCCTAGGCAAGAAGCAGCTCGAGAAGCTGCCACTCTCCGAAACCTTGCGCACGGCGATAGATGAATACAATCGACTACCCAACAGCCACGGTGCAAAAAGGCGCCAGCTACAGTTTATTGGCAAAGTGATGCGTGACACCAATCACGAAGAGATCCAAACTGAATTAGACAAAATGCGTACGCCTGATCATGCACAGGTAAGACGCGCGCAACTGATCGAACAATGGGGTGATCGACTATTAGAAGGAAACGAAGAGGATATCAGTGCGTTCGTCACAACTTGGCCGTTGGCAGAACGCCAAGCACTTCGGCAGATCATGCGTAATTACAGCAAAGAAAACGAAGACGTGGCACGAGTAAATCGCCGCAAGCTGCTCAATTATATCAAAGAGTTTATCGAGTAAACGCTTTCACTCGTTCGGCGTTTTGAACAGTGTAAGTAAGGCCTCGCGCAGCCAGCGATGGGCACCGTCACTATCGGATTGTCGATGCCAATACAGATGGAAATCCAATTGTGCCGCATGAAACGGCAATGGCAGTATAGCTAGATCGTATTCTCTAGCTAAAAAACGCGGCAAACTCAGAGAAAGATCAGTCGTACTCACGATTTCCGCCGCAACCCTATAATGCTGCACACGCAGCTTAATACGCCGTTCCACATCGTATTTCAAGAGTGCCAAATCGATCTGTCCTAAGCCCTTACGGCGGCTCGAGACATGGATATGCTGTAACTCTAGGAACGTCTCTAACGTGAACTCTTTACTTAGTGCCGGATGCCCATGGCGCAACACACACACGTAATCATCACTGAACAAAGACTGGTGGTTTAACTGTGGGTCCTCTACGACAGGCACATCTACCGCGAAATCCAGTTCTCCGCGCGATAAGTTGCGAAACAGTTCCTGTCGTTTCACATAGTAACTCTGCAAAGTCACATTAGGCGCTGACTTTTCGAAGTAGGGAATCAGTTTAGGTAACACGACGGCCTCAGTTAAGTCCGTCATGCTGAACTGAAAGGTTCGTTCGGTGCGGGCAGGGTCGAATTCCTCGCGTTCCAGAATGCTTGTCTTGAGCAACCCTAGCGCTTCAGAAACATTCTGCACGATACTGTCGGCTACGGGAGTGGGCTGCATACCTCGCGCAGAACGTACGAACAACTCATCGTTAAAGAGCTTGCGCAATCTTGCCAAGGCATTGCTTACCGCTGGCTGAGTGATTGCTAGGGACTTCGCAGCCTGTGTGAGATTGCGCTCGGTATAAATCGTATCGAACACTAGAAAGAGATTGAGGTCGCAACGTTTTGACGCCATAGAGCTTAATCCTTGATGAATATCACCGCCTTCATTTAGCTAGTGAATAGTACGTTATCAAGACCATTAATCAACACTTAACACGTTAAAGCACCCTCGCAGCGGCTTAGCCGCAAAGTAGCCTTGGATATACGCCTCCAAACGCCTAGCGACGCAGTGTACGCGCTAAATTTTTAGTGCTAACATCGACGCAAAATTCGCCTTAAGATTTACATAATAAATAGAATAATCAATAAATTACCTACTAAAAAAAGAGGCCTTCGATGTCCGATAAAAACGCGCGCTCCTACTGGCAAGCAAATGTCAGAATCGTGCTTCGCCTGCTCTGCGTCTGGTTTTTCATCTCTTTTGGCTGCGGCATCCTACTGGCAGATTTTCTCGACCAGTTTCGCATCGGCGGCTTCAAACTCGGTTTTTGGATGGCACAACAAGGTTCGATCTACGGCTTTGTCATTCTGATCTACGTCTATATTCGGCAAATGGATAAGCTAGACCACCAGTACAAACTCGATCAAACCCAGTCTGCAGATTCCTCCCCTAGTGACAAGGAGGAACAATCATGAGCGTGCAACTGTGGACCTATATCTTCGTGTTCCTCTCCTTCGGTCTCTACATCGGCATTGCCATATGGTCGAGAGCAGGTTCTACTCACGATTTCTATATAGCCGGTGGCGGCGTGAAGCCCCTAGTCAATGGCATGGCCACAGCGGCCGACTGGATGTCTGCGGCCTCGTTTATCTCTATGGCTGGCCTCATCTCCTTCCTAGGCCGGGACGGCGCCTATTATCTGATGGGATGGACTGGCGGCTACGTCCTGCTCGCCCTACTCCTAGCGCCCTACCTGCGTAAATTCGGCAAATACACAGTGCCCGCCTTCATCGGCGATCGTTATTATTCGCAGAGCGCCCGCCTAACCGCAGTGTTCTGCGCCATCGTTGTGTCGTTCGTCTATGTTTGCGGGCAGATGCAAGGTGCCGGGATCGTATTCTCTCGCTTCCTCGAAGTGGACATCACCACAGGGGTGATCATCGGCATGGCAATTGTCTTTTTCTATGCGGTGCTCGGCGGGATGAAAGGCATTACCTATACCCAGGTCGCACAATACTGCGTCCTCATCTTTGCCTACATGGTACCGGCTGTCTTTATTTCATTGATGATGACGGGCAACCCGATTCCCCAACTGGGTTTTGGCTCAGAGCTTACTCCCGAGTATGGGGGCGGCTATCTGCTCGATCGCCTTGATGGTGTGAGCGAGCAATTGGGGTTCGGCATCTATACGGAAGGACACAAGAGCACTCAAGACGTCTTCTTCATCACTGCAGCCTTGATGTTCGGTACGGCAGGACTGCCACATGTCATCATTCGCTTCTTTACAGTGCCGAGTGTACGAGACGCGCGCCGCTCTGCCGGATACGCTTTGATCTTCATCGCAATCCTCTACACCACAGCTCCAGCGATTGCGGCGTTTTCTAAGGTCAACCTCATGAATACCGTCAATAATGCGGAATACTCTTCCATGCCATCGTGGTTCAGCACCTGGGAGCGCACTAGCCTGATAGCATTCGACGATAAGAATGGGGATGGCAGAATTCAATACGTGGGCGACCCGCAAGTTAACGAACTCACCGTCAATCGCGACATCATGGTGTTAGCGAACCCTGAGATTGCGCGACTGCCAAACTGGGTTGTGGCTTTAGTGGCGGCCGGCGCACTCGCCGCGGCTCTCTCTACCGCCGCGGGCCTTTTATTAGTGATATCGACCTCGATATCCCACGACTTGATGAAGCGTTGCATCGCACCCAACATCACCGAGAAACAGGAGCTGCGCTATGCGCGCATCGCAATTTTTGCGGCGGTATTAATTGCGGGCTATTTTGGCATCAATCCGCCTGGTTTTGTGGCTGAGGTGGTTGCTTTCGCCTTCGGTTTAGCCGCCGCGTCCTTCTTTCCCGCGATAGTGCTCGGCATCTTCTACAGCCGCATGAACCGACAAGGCGCAGTCGCAGGAATGATGACCGGTTTTGGCTTTACCGCTGCGTATATTATTTTCTTTAAGTTCATCAGCCCAGAGTTGAGCAACGCGAGTCATTGGCTGTTTGGCATCTCGCCGGAGGGAATTGGGACACTCGGCACTATAATCAACTTAATAGTGGCCTTAAGCGTTTGTAGATTCACAGCAGCCCCGCCAGAAGACGTCCAAACTATTGTGCGTAATATCCGTCTTCCTGGGGAGCATATTGAAGGGACTACACCCACAACGTAATAGCAATCCTGCTTGCCGACTTTAGTCGTCACTCATCGTGATCAAAGGTATCGCCGTGGATTGAGCAGCCAAGGCGGCAACCCGAGCTAATACCTTATCTGCCAAGTCGAGATAGGCCATAGTAACGGCACTATCGGGCTTGGCTACTACAATGGGATTGCCCGCGTCGGTGTGCTCTCGAATCGCCAAATCTAATGGCAGTGACCCGATAACATCGATGCCATAGTCTGCAGAGAGTTGCTGCCCTCCTCCGGTGCCGAAAATCGCTTCCGCATGTCCGCAGTTCGAGCAGATATGCACCCCCATATTCTCGACGACCCCTAACAGCGGCACCTTCACCTTACGGAACATCTCGATGCCTTTGCGTGCGTCCAGAAGCGCCACATCCTGAGGAGTGGTGACAATAACTGCTCCAGTAATCGTGACAGCCTGAGACAGGCTGAGTTGAATATCCCCCGTGCCGGGCGGCATGTCGACTATGAGGTAGTCCAAATCAGACCAAAGTGTATCTTTTAGAATCTGGTTAAAGGCCCCCACAATCATTGGAGCACGCCAGACCATAGGCGTATTCGGATCAACGAGATAGCCCATGGAGTTAGATTCCAAGCCATGGGCCTTAATGGGTTCCATATACTTATTGTCGACGATCTTGGGGCGCGTACCAGACTTTACTCCAAGCATCATCGGCTGGCTGGGGCCATAGATATCGGCGTCGAGCAGGCCTATCTTCAGGCCGCGGCGGTGTAACGCAAGCGCAAGATTCACGGCGGTGGTGGACTTACCAACCCCTCCTTTCCCCGAGGCTACGCAGATTATATGTTTAACAGCTTGCAGTTTTTCCACGTTATCACTCTCTTGGCAGCCGATGGCGTAACAGCTTATGAACGGTACTCCCCATTATCCATCGAAGCGAGGACAAGGAACAAGCACAGCCAGAGCCGGAGCTACAATCGCTGTACATCCGGTCTATTAGAATAGATGAATATGGAAAAAAACCCCTTTTTGAGCTAACCTGCATGGGTTTCTCGCAAGTATCGCCGAACTTCTTACGGCTGAGGATTCAATTGCATGTCCAAGGCGTCGATAGCCTTTTTAATAGTACTAAGCGCCTCTACGCAGACTTTTGCGCAGGACTTAACCACGCCTATGGGCTCTGCAATGGAAGCCGATTACCCTATCAAGTATGCGATCTATTCTAGCGCTTGGGGCACCAGAAGCGACGCGGGTTTACGCCTTGTCGCCCAAAATCTGAGTGAGCACGAGGTCATCCTCGAATCAGTCCTGTTTCAAGACGAAGAAGACCCATTGACCCAGAAGCGCCTAACACTAGACTTGTCCGTGCGCCCTCATGCTTGGGCCGAAAGAGAATTAAGCTATGTGGATTTACTCTTTGGCAACGACTGTATTGGGCAAACCATGCATCAGGACTGGAAACTAGTCGAGATATCCAATTACACACTCAATCCATCCGTTCGCGGCCTCATTATCGAAGACACCGATTCATTTCGCATCTATCAGTGTGTCCGTAATGTGCAAGTCAGTTGGCTGGACACCGAGACCGGCGAAAAGAGCAACTACACCGAATGGGTCATGTATCACTTTGAAAGGCAGCGACCGAACTAGAGAGCCCTGGAGTAGTTAATTTATTCAGTCATTTCCAAGAAAAACAGCAATAAAAAAGGGCTGCACAAGCAGCCCTTTTTTATGCGCGGAGTAATTAGCCGCCTATCAATACTCCACCGTATTGCACGAAAAATGGTGCAAACACGAGGGAGAGAATCGCAGATAACTTGATCAGGATATTAAGTGATGGGCCGGAGGTATCCTTCAAAGGATCACCAACGGTATCGCCCACAACTGCGGCCTTGTGCACTTCGGAGCCTTTGCCCCCAAGATTACCCGCCTCGATATACTTCTTCGCGTTATCCCATGCACCGCCACTATTTGATGAGGCAATCGCGAGGACGCCGCCAGTAACTAATGAACCAGCAAGCATACCGGCAACCGCCGGCACACCGAACAGGTAGCCCACCACGAGTGGCGTGCCCATGATCAAGATACCTGGCGCAATCATTTCGCGCAAAGCAGCCTTCGTAGAGATCGCTACACACTGCGCGTAGTCTGGTTTGCCAGTGCCGTCCATAAGACCAGGAATGGTTTTGAATTGACGACGCACCTCTTCGATCATGTCGAACGCAGCCTTACCCACAGACTTCATGGTCATCGCCGTGAAGAGGAAGGGCAGCACCGCACCGAGAAATAAACTCACGAACACGACAGGGTCGAGCAGATTGATCGAACCCAGCAGATCGTAATCATCCCCGCGCTGCTCCTTCATCAGGCCATCGGCACTGGTAAGGAACGCCGCGAACAAGGCTAAAGAGGTAAGAATCGCCGCACCGATCGCGAAGCCCTTGCCGATCGCCGCAGTCGTGTTACCTGCAGAATCCAGAATATCTGTGCGACGCCGCACTTCTTTGTCCAGACCGGCCATCTCAGCGATACCACCGGCATTATCGGCCACTGGGCCATAAGCATCGATGGTCAAGGCAATTGCCAAAGTGCCGAGCATACCTAGTGAGCCAATTGCCACGCCGTACATGCCACCTAAATCCCAAGAGACGAAGATTGCAATCGCGATTGCGATATAGGGCAACACGGTACTTTTATAACCAAGTGCCAAGCCGTAGATAATGTTAGTCGCGGCACCAGTCTCACAAGATTTGGCAACCTCTTGGACGGGCTTGAAGGCAGCCGATGTGTAGTACCCAGTCAATAGGCCTACTGCAAGACCGGCAACTAGCCCGGACAGGAAGCAGTAATAAATCCCCATGCTGGTATAGGCGACATCGCGTATTACGAACTCAGCAGGGATAACCATAGGAGTCACGAAGAACATGGTGATTGCCATCAGCGCGCTGGAGATAATCAACAACTTCATCAGGGCGGGTGACACATCTTCTTCTTTCTTGACCGAGACTAATAGCAAGGTCAGAAAACTAATCGGTATGCCCACGGCGCTGATGAGGATCGGATAGAGCAGTGCATCGACGTTGCCTGCAAAGACGATCGCACTGATCACCATGGCCGCGCAGGTGCTCTCCGCGCAGGAGCCAAAGAGATCGGCGCCCATTCCTGCCACATCCCCTACGTTATCACCAACGTTGTCGGCGATAACCGCTGGGTTTCGAGGGTCATCCTCTGGAATCCCCTTCTCTACTTTTCCGACCAAGTCTGCGCCAACATCGGCGGCCTTAGTGAAGATGCCGCCACCGACTCGGGCGAACAAGGCAATCGTAGAACCGCCTAGACCGAAGCCCGCGATGATTTCCATGAGCACATAATTTGGCAGGTCAGCTGGCACCCAAGCTTTCATGACAACATACACAACAACCAGACCCAACACAGCAAGGCTGACTAGTGAGAAACCCATCACAGCGCCCGAGTTCAGGGCAACTTTATAGGCATCACTAATACTGTTACGCGCAGAGACTGTAGTGCGGGCGTTGCCCTGAGTCGCGATCATCATGCCGATGTAGCCGGATGCTATAGAGATTATACCGCCAAACAGAAATGCGACGGCGGTGTATAGACCTTCCCGTGTGTCGGGAGTGTGATTATCGTCAATCAGTACCGCAATGATTGCGGCAAAAACCAACATAAAAATGGCGAGAAATTTGTACTCCTGCTTAAGGAATGCCATGGCACCCTGAGCAATTGCACCGTGAATAAAGCGTAGTCGGGTTTTTTGTTCACCTTCAAGACCTAAGTCTAACGGCACACTCATTACTTGGCGCATATAATAGTACGCCACGCCCAAACCGAAAAGTGAAAGCAAAATCGAAATACTTATAGTCATGCCTGGCATCTTACGGTATCCCCTCATATTGTTTTTGTTAACGGACCCGGCGCACTGTAGCATATCAATCTGTACAAACAAAGCAGGTAACTCGGCGCTTACGGGCCAATAATAGGGTCCGGAAAAAGGCGGGAATACACAGGGATTTTTTGCTCAATAGCGCAGAATTTGACCGACTCATGCAAGGCCAAAAAAGGGGTTTTTCACGAGTAGTGTTCGCGCCACTATCGCTTAGTTTTACTGCCTTTCTTCTTACGGTTAACTCTGTTCAATTTCGCGGACTTTGATTTAACCTCTCCATTGGCGCCAAGCCGAGCGGCACGAAAAGCTTCACGCATTTCCTGCAATCGATTCTCTTTGACCTTGAATTGCCGTTCCTCAAGCGCCCCTTTCATATCGATAATTTCGCCACTCATGACCGTCTCATTGCTGGCTTAATGCTTGGGCTTCTCGCTTGAGAGTATCCTTGCGGGATTCTAGGTCGGCGATACGGGCTTTCTCGAGAGGCACAAGCAATTCGCCCTCGGCAGTGGTATTGACGTATTTCTGCTGCTCAGCATTCAAGGCATCGAGCAATGCCTGCGCCGCGGCGATAGCTTCTTCGAATTTGCTGTTTGCGGAGGCTATTGCGATATTACTGGCGCGTACTTGCGCAATTTGAGCCTCTAGCTCTGCGATGCGTGCCACTTGTGCTTGTCCCCGGGCTACTGCCGCGCGGCGGGTCTGCTCTGCCGCGGCAATTGCCTCTACACGCTGTGCCTCTTGCTGTGCAATACGGGCGGCTTCCTCGCGCGCTGCTACTTCCTGGCGCTCACGCTCGGCCTCATCTCTAGCGATGCTTGCACGTTCCTCGGCAGCTCTTGTCGCTGCGGCTTGGTCGGCGGCGCGTTGCATCTCGATAGTATTGGCTTGAACGATGGCCGGCTGCTGGTTAGCGGTGCCGCAACTCAGCAGCACTAGCACTGTTAGGCCTAAGAACACGCGCTGCGCGAGGTGCGCTAATCTGCTTGGATTTGCAAAGCGTTTCATGGTGAGGAATCCTTGTTGGCCAATGTAGTCTCGCTATAATTCGTTCTGTGCTTGACGACACCATAATCAGTCACTGATAGTAGGGTCAAGCATCTTAAGGGGGCAACACCCGAGCTTGACGACTCCGTCACGCCCCTTCGATTGCACTTTATATCGGTAAAACAGGAAATTGTCAGCAATTATGCTGAATTCTCATGACAAAGTCCCGCTACATCAGCCACATAAGTAAACCAGTACTCCTACTTGGGCTACTTCTTGGCTTGCCTTTATTAGTGGCTGCCCTACTTTTGCAATGGCACCCTACAGTGCCCTTTAACTCTACACTGGACAATGTGGCGATCAACAGCATAGAGGAGTTGATCGTCGACAACGCACCTGCACGTATAGGCGCACCCGGCGAGATTGTACTGCATCTAGATGCCGCAGAGCTTAACCTACTCGCCGCTTTTTTGTTGCAGAACATCCCTGGCACGCAAGAGGTCACCGCCGATGTTGCCATACAGGATGGAAGCGCCAGCGTCGACATGAGTGTGCCTTGGGCTACCCCGATTACAACTTTCTACCTCAACCTTCACAGTCGAGTCAGTCAAGGTGCGCAGCGACTAGAATTATCCTCGGTTAAGATTGGGCATCTGTCTCTTCCGAACTTCCTTGTACAGTTACTGACTGAGCGGCTCGAAGCACGCCTGGCCAGCAGCTACGTCAACTATCAGGAGTTGGTGAATCTGCAGCAGAGTCTGCGCGAGGTCAGTTTCAGCCCAGACCTAATGCAAATCAAGATGGATTGGGAGCCACGTCTGATTTCTAGAGTGCAAACCCAGGCCGAACAACTCTTCTTAAGCGCAGAGGATAAAGAACGCATCGTGTTCTATTTCGGCAATATAGTCGAGTTAGTCGAGAATCAGCCGCAGGACACTCGCAGCATTTCCCTGAACTTATTGCTATTCCCTCTCTTCGAAACCGCCTTACAGCGCGTCTTGAACGGAGCAGACCCTGTCGTGGAGAATCGTAGTTTATTGCAGGCGTTATCGCTCTATGTTAATGAATCTGACTTAAGCCAACTGGTAGACCCACTCGGCGCGGCGGCCTTGATTACACCGCGCCGCCTCAATGTGACGATTCAACGCCGACCGGACCTTGCTCAGCACTTCACCAGTTCTGCCGCGATGAGTGCTACCGTCGGCGCAGGTGTTGCCGGAATCCTCTCGACCAGCAAGGAAGTGCACGACGCCCGTTACCGCTCGGGTTTCAGCTTTAGCGATCTCACTGCCAATATTGCCGGTGTAGCACTCGGCAACGCTGCGACGAACTCGCCGCTCGAGGCCCAGCAATTACAACAAAGCCTCGCGAGCGCGGGCGAGGAAACCGACTATATGCCGCCCGTATCGAGAGATAACGCAGGCCTGACAGAGGACGACTTCTCCGCTCAATTCACTGACCGCAATAGCGAAGCCTACGTCGCGCGAATGGCGGATATCGACGAGCAGATCGCCGCGCTCCCCATCTACCTAATGAACTGAGCAAGGCGAGCAGTGTTCAGCTCAGCCCTTGTCTTATATACTGCCGCCCAACAGCAAACGCCCGCCAAGGCTAATTAGGATCTAGTAAGAATGAGTACCGACAAGCCTACCCCCCATTTCGATACCGTGAACCTGCACTCGGATCGCAGTGACAAGCCCGAGCATGGCGCCTTGCATAAGCCTATTCATACGTCGATTGCCTTCGAGTATGCCGACGCGCGCGATCTTGCTGCCGTGTTTCAAGGAAAGCAGGCTGGTTATAACTATGGGCGTCAACAAAACCCTACAGTAACCGCTCTGCAGAATCGCATTACGCGCATGGAAGGCGGCGTCGCCAGTGTGGCCTTTGCCACAGGGATGGCGGCGATTGGCTCTATTGTCTTCGCCCTACTTAAGCAGGGCGATCACATCGTCGCAAGCGCCTTCCTCTTTGGCAATACCAACAGCCTGCTCAACACCTTTGGCAACCTGGGTATCGAAGTCAGTTTTGTCGATGCCACAGATGTCAGCAATGTCGAGAGAGCCATACAGCCAAACACGAAAATGGTATTCGTAGAAACCATCGCCAACCCCGTAACGCAAGTGGCGGATCTTGCCAGGATTGGAGAACTCTGTAAGTCCAAGCAAGTGGTCTATGTAGTGGATAATACAATCACCACGCCCTGCCTATTCTCTCCGAAATCGGTGGGCGCCTCTCTCATCGTAAACTCGCTGTCAAAATATTTCGGCGGCCACGGCGATGCCTTAGGAGGCGCGGTCACAGAAACAGGCTTATTCGATTGGAGCGGCTTCTCCAATCTCTACGAGAACTATAAAACTGGGCCGACGAACCAGTGGGGTCTCACGCAGATTAAGAAAAAGGGGCTTCGTGACTTTGGCGCCACCTTGTCACCAGAGGCGGCACATACCCTCGCCGTGGGCTCAGAAACAATGTCCCTGCGCGTAAAACGCTCGAGTGAGAATGCCCTAGCTCTCGCGCAGTTCTGCGCGGAGCACCCGCGCGTGCGCACTGTCAATTATCCTGGCCTTAGTAGTCATCCTCAACACGACATCGCCACTACACTTTTTGCACAATACGGCGCGCTCATGAGTATCGAGTTAACCGCAGACGTCGACTGTTTCGAGTTTCTCAATCGCCTGCAATATGTCGTGTCCTCAAGCAATCTAGGTGATACCCGCACACTCGCCATTCCAGTCGCCCATACAATTTTCTATGAAATGGGCGCGCAGCGGCGCGCTTCGATGGGCATTCCCGACTCCCTCATTCGCATCGCCGTTGGCATCGAACATATCGATGACTTAATTGCCGACTTTAGCCAAGCACTGGAATAGGCAAGGACCCGTTACCATGATTACGCTGTGCCATGTAGACGATATTGAGGAAGGAGCTTCTAAAGGCTTCGAGGTCGAAAACAAGTACCTGTTCGCAGTAAAAAAAGACGATCAGCTATTTCTCTATTACAACTATTGCCCGCACCTAGGCACGCCGTTGGAATGGCTGGAAGACCGATTCCTCGATGCCGACGGCGCGCTGATCCAATGCTCCACCCATGGGGCACTGTTTCTGATAGAGAGCGGCACTTGTATTTTAGGCCCCTGCAAAGGCAAACGCCTTAAGGCAATCCCTTTCGTTCAGGGCAACGGTTTCATGATGGTCAACGAGGACGATGTGAGACTTCTAGGCCGCATTTAGAGTTTCACCGGTACTTGGGCAGCGAGATTAATCTCCCACTCACTAATGTCCGCTCGATAGGCAATCACTTCGACCCCCTTTCCCCGCGCCTCACGCAACATCGCACCATAGACCGGGTCTATCTCATCGGCTGGCCGCACCTCACTAATGCCTTCGTGCTGCACGCAGAACAGCAACACTGCACGGTGCCCTGAAGCCTTCATCTCAATCAGCTCGCGCAGGTGTTTAAGCCCTCGCGCGGTCACTGCATCAGGGAAGGCCCCCTGGCCCTGACCCAGCCCAAGAGTGACACTCTTCACTTCGACATAGCAGTCCACGCCGGGCGCATCGGGCTTGTCGGTGAGCAGGAAATCGATGCGGCTCTTCTCACTCCCATAGGGCACCTCGCGGCGACAATTTGCATAGCCACGAAGTTGCGCAATAACCCCCAAAGTAAGCGCCTCCTTTATCAAGGCATTTGCCCGACCGGTATTAATGCCTACTTTGTGCCGCTGATCGACCTCTACCAGCTCCCACGTACAGGGGTATTTGCGTGCCAGATTCCCGGAGTCCGAAAACCAAACTCGGCTACCCGGCTCAGCGCAGTGCAACATCGAACCAGTGTTAGGGCAGTGCAGAGTGCGTGCCGAGCCATCGGGCAGCGTCACATCGGCGAGGAAGCGTTTATAGCGTTTTATTAGAGTTGCTCTATGGAGCTGCGGGGCAAACTTCATTGGGCGAGTTTACCCGAGGCTACTGCCTCACTTAGTCGCTCCACGGCAAGTTCGAGCTGCTCCATCCCCGTGGTAAACGCGAAGCGGACGAAGCGCTTGTTTTCGTAATCACCGAAATCAGTGCCAGGTGTCACTGCCACTCCATACTCTTCCAGCAACACTCGGCAGAATGCCTCGCAATCATCAGAGAACTTCTCAATGCCCGCATAAATATAGAAGGCACCTAGAGTGGGGGTAGCGATGCTAAACCCAAGCTGCTTGAGTGCAGCGCTTAAGTAATCACGACGCTGCGCGAACTCATGCCGGCGCCCCTCCAGGATCACTTTAGTGTCCGCATCAAATGCGCGTAAGGCGGCGTGTTGTGCCGGTGTGGAGGCGGCAATAAACAGGTTCTGTGCGAGGATATTACAGGCTGAAACCAACGGCTCGGGCACTACCAACCAGCCAAGGCGCCAGCCGGTCATACCAAAATACTTCGAGAAACTATTAATAACGATAGCGTCGTCAGACAACTTCAGCGCACTTACTAGACCATCGGTATAGTCGAGTCCGTGATAGATTTCGTCCACCAAGAGGTGCAAGTCTCGACGCTCGCACCACTGCACGACATCGCGCATTTGTGCCTGCGTCAGTATCGTGCCTGTGGGATTACTCGGTGTGGCGAGCCAGACTCCTCTGCTCGCATCATTCGCGTACTGGTTCAGCAAAGCAGGCGTAATCTGAAATTGACTGCTAGCGGTGACTGGCACTAACTGCGCCTCGCCACCGGCTAGGCGAACATAATTACGATTGCAGGGATAACCGGGGTCCGACATCAGCACGCCATCCCTAGGATTGATCAGGAGCTGAGCCATCAAACTCAGCGCACCACTTGCCCCTGGCGTGACAAAGATTCGCTCCGGCGCGAGCTGTAATCCTTGGGTTTCGAGATAATGCTGCGCTATACGTGCTCGCAATTGTGGCAAGCCGGCCGCAGGAGTGTAAGCGGTAAAGCCATTCGCCAGCGCCTTACGCCCCGCCTCAAGAATAGGCGCCGCAGTGACAAAATCCGGCTCCCCGACCTCCAGATGAACGATAGAGCGGCCCTGGGCCTCTAGGGTCTTGGCACGCTCCATCACTGTCATAACACGAAAGGGATTAATTTGCTGCATACGCGCGGCAACATCAAAGCGCGACTTGGGGACTTGGAAAGACAATAGAGCTCCGCGATACATTAGGCTTAACATTCACATTGGCGACATTATACAGGTGTAGCCAAACACGCGCATTCGAGACTTAATATTTTCCTATAGCGCGGCAGACGTTATTCTGTTAGTTTACCGGGCTTTCTAAGATTCAGCCCATGCTTCGGAGTGCGAAATCTGCTTTTCCGGTGCCACGAAAACTGAAATACGCTTGCCACAAACCTTTCTAAATCGAAGCCACACGTTAGTAGTTGTGGACAGCGAAAATCAGCAAGTATCTTAGAGAATACGAACACTGTGCTGGCATCACGAAGTTTATGATTGCGAGTGATCACTTTGGACAAGCCCAATTTGGGCAATGAGGCATAGCGAACCATGTCTAACAATCAAGCCCCTGCTTCTGCACCTGTTCTGAAGAACTTTACCCCCTATATAGAAAAGAAAGGGGAAGAGTATATGAACGATACTCAGAAGGACCACTTCAAATCGATTCTATACAGCTGGCGCAACCAGCTCATGGAAGAGGTTGATAGAACCGTTCACCATATGCAAGACGAAGCCGCCAACTATCCCGATCCGGCCGACCGTGCCACTCAGGAAGAAGAGTTCTCTCTTGAGCTGCGTACACGCGACCGCGAACGCAAGCTTATCAAGAAGATTGACTCGACTCTCGAGAAGATCGCTCAGGATGACTATGGGTTCTGCGAGTCTTGTGGCATCGAGATTGGTATTCGCCGCCTTGAGGCGCGTCCTACTGCGAACAAGTGCATCGATTGCAAAACTCTCGACGAAATCAAAGAGAAACAATGGGGCGCATAAGCGCATTCTACTGTTCCGTCTACGCCTTTTTGCGCAGCACTGCGCAAAGGGCGTACTCTCAGCTCTGTTGTAAGTAAATATAATGAAACTCAAAGCAGACTATATCGGTCGCTTTGCCCCCTCTCCTAGCGGCCCACTCCATTTTGGTTCACTCATCGCCGCCCTTGCGAGCTTTCTAGACGCGCGCGCTCACCATGGTCAATGGTTGCTGCGCATGGAAGACCTCGACCCAGGCCGCGAACCACCGCAGGCCGCTAAGCAAATACTAGACACGTTAGAGGCGTTCGGATTGCACTGGGATGGTCAAGTGTTTTACCAGAGTTCACGTCTTCCTGCGTATCGAGATGCCCTGCAACGGCTCCAACAAGGGGGCTATATATACGCTTGCGATTGCACTCGCCAGCAAATCCAGGCCATTGGAGGCATTTACGATAATCGCTGTCGAAGCCGAAAGGACGTGCCGCAAGACTGCGCTCTGCGAGTAAAAGTAGAGGATGGAGCAGTACATTTTCAAGATCAAATACAAGGCGCGACGCAACAGCAACTACTGCAGGAGTGTGGCGACTTTGTGCTGCTGCGCAAAGACGGTCTGTTTGCTTATCAACTCGCGGTCGTGGTGGACGATGCCTTCCAGAACATCTCTACAGTGGTCCGTGGCTCAGACCTTCTCGACTCCACCCCTAGACAGATATTCTTGCAAAGGTGCTTGGGCTTTGAGACACCACAATATGCGCACTTCCCCGTCGCAGTAAATGAGGAAAATCGAAAACTCAGTAAGCAGCATTTAGCCACCCCGCTCGATCACACAGTGCCGCTTCCCGCACTGCTTCGAGCCTTACGATTCCTCGGGCAACCGGCGACACCGGACATGGCCGAAGGAGACATTGATAGCGTCCTGCGCTGGGCGATTGCCCACTGGGATATACAGGCAGTGCCTAAGTTAGCTAATATCCGGCTCGAATCTGTCGACTAGCCCAGCAAGCCTCAAATAGGAAAATACGTGTACCTGACTCGCTCAACACTTCTTCTGCTGATGAGCAGCTATTTGCTATTCGTCTCTAGTGTCGATTGGATTTCATTGCCGACCGGAGCGTGGTATCGCCCCTTCATCATTGGTCTTGTCGTGATCATCATCGCCGCATTCTGCCACCGGGAACAAAACTCAGATGATCTTTGACCTGAGCAACCTGCTAATGCTGGGCATCATCTATATCGCTGTCCTGTTCGGAGTCGCGCTAGCTACGGACAAGGGCTGGATACCCCAGAAGGTTACCCGTCACCCAATAGTGTATGTTTTGGCACTTGGCGTGTTTGCTAGCGTCTGGTCCTATTTTTCCGCGACAGCCAACGCCTTCAGAGATGGGTACGGCTATCTTGCGCCTTTCATTGGCATCTCACTCGCCTTCCTGTTCTCGCCCATTATGTTGCGCCCTATTCTGGACATCACGCGCAGCTATCAGCTTAGCTCGCTTGCGGACCTTTTGGCGTTCCGCTATCGCAGCCCTGTGGCCGGCACTCTGACGACCATCGTGATGCTATTGGGCGTCACTCCACTGTTGTCACTGCAGATTCAAGCGGTCTCCAATAGCGTGGCTATCTTGGCGCCAGAGGTCTCTCAGACCACTTTGGCCGCCTCCTTCTGCGCAATGATCACAGTGTTCGCAATTTTCTTCGGCACAGGGCGAGGCGCGGGGCGTGAGAAACACGAGGGTCTGGTGATGGCCATCGCCTTCGAGTCCCTCGTGAAGCTCGTGGCGATGCTCTGTCTCGGCGCCTTTGCAGTCTATCAAGGCTTCGGAGGGTTCGCAGAGCTCGATCAGTGGCTACAAACTCAACCCGAGCTATTAGCTGGTATCAAAGAACCCGACGCGCCTGGATCCTTCCATATTACTGCGATCTTATTTTTCACTGCGGCGGTCGCAAGCCCCCATATGTTCTACATGATCTTCAATGAGAACAAAGATCCGAAGGCATTGACTCTAGCGAGCTGGGCGCTGCCTTTGTATTTCCTACTGCTAAGCCTGCCGGTATTTCCGATACTCTGGGCAGGTTTGAAGGCAGGGTCGACTGCCCCTCTCGAGTACTACCCCGTCAGCCTTGGAGCCGATTACGGATCTGGTCTTATGACCGCTATAGGCTTTCTCGGCGGACTCTCCGCCGCCAGCGGCTTGATCATCGTGATTACGCTGGCCCTGTCGAATATGTGCCTAAACCACCTCATTCTGCCTCTCTATCAACCTACCGCGCGCAACGACATCTACCGCTGGCTATTATGGCGTCGACGCGCTCTGATTACCGCGTTGATTTGGATCGGCTTTCTGTTCTACTTCATACCCGATGACAAGCTCAGCGTTAGGGCGATTGGCAATGTCTCCTATATCGCGAGCTTACAATTCCTACCCAGCATCATCGCTTTATTGTATTGGCCGCGCGGGAACAAGAAGGGGTTTATCGTTGGCCTACTGTCCGGCGTCGGCATCTGGTTCCTATTCTTAATGCTGCCCGTGTTGTCCGGCTTCAATCTGCTCACCTTTGAGTCGATCAATACTCGCGAGATCGTCGCGATGTCGCTAGTGTGCAATATCATTTTATTCGTAGCGATCTCTCTATGGACGCGCACCTCCGCAGAGGAGCGGGCCTCCGCAGACGTCTGCGCTATCGATACGATCCGCCGTCGCAATCGAACCGGACTTGTCGCTAAATCTCCTGATGACTTCATAGCCAAGCTCACCAAGCCGCTTGGAGAGCGCACCGCGACACGCGAGGTTCTACAAGCCCTGCGAGATTTGAACATCAATCGGCAAGAGAAACGTCCCCACAATATGCGTCTTTTACGAGGGCGATTAGAGGCAAATCTTTCTGGTCTCCTAGGTCCATCCATTGCGCACGATCTCATCGATCGCTTTCTACCCTTTACCATCGAGTCCGAGCATGGCTCCACGGACGTCGATGTCATCGAGAGCCGCATCGAGGCCTACCGTAGTAACCTCTCTGGAATGGCCGAGGACCTCGACAACCTACGCCGCTATCATCGGCAGGTGTTGCTCGAACTCCCTCTTGGCGTTTGCTCCCTTGGCGAACAGAATCAGATCGTGATGTGGAATCACGCGATGATTCAACTCACCGGCATTCCCAGCCAGGAAGTACTTGGTTCCCAGCTCAGTGAGATCGCGGAACCTTGGGCGACGCTCATCCATGACTTTACAATAGGCGATACCGCTCATGCCCATAAGCGCGTAGTGCAAGTAAAGAGCAAGCGCCGCTTCATCAGCCTGCACAAAGCTATCATCGAGAAATCGGCGGCACATAAGATCAAGCAGGATGGCGTGGTCATCCTCTTGGAGGACCTGACTGAAACAGAGCTGCTAGAGGAAGAGCTCACGCACAGCGAACGCCTAGCCTCCATTGGGCGTCTTGCAGCAGGGGTCGCGCACGAGATCGGCAATCCCATCACCGGCATTGCCTGCTTAGCACAGAATATTCGCGATGAAACCAACAACGACGAATTACGTGGAATGGCGCGGCAAATTATCGAACAAACCGATCGTACCTCGCGGATTGTGCAGTCCCTCGTCAATTTCGCGCACAGTGGCAGCCATAAGACGGATCACAATAGCGAGATCGTGACTGTCGAGGAATGTGTCAACGAAGCAATTGCGTTGATCTCCCTCGATAAGAAGCGCAAAGAAATAAAGTACGTGGTGAACTGTAAGCTCGGGCTCCAGGTCCTCGGAGACTCGCAACGACTATTGCAAGTCTTGGTGAACCTGCTCAATAACGCCCACGATGCCAGCCCGGTGGACAGCAAGATCACTCTGTCATCCAAACTCGTTTCTGGTTCCGTGCAGATTTCGGTGACGGATGAGGGTAGCGGCATTCCCGAGGAGATTCGCGACCAAATCTTCGACCCGTTCTTCACAACCAAGGAACCTGGAGAGGGCACAGGCCTTGGCCTTTCATTGGTCTACAGCATAGTTGAAAACCTAGATGGGCATATTGATATAATCAGCGCGTCGAGCAGGAAAGAGAATCCGGGCACGCGAGTAATTCTGACTTTTCCCTGCTATGATGGCCCGAATATCAAGGATGCAGCGCTCACTCGTGCGCGCTAGACGATGCCGCAACCTGTTGAAATAGTTATCAATCTGCTTGAGTAACATGATGACAGTGCAGAACAAAGTATTAGTAGTTGAAGATGAGCCAGTCATACGCACCGCGCTTCGACGCCTGCTAGAACGCCATGATTATTCCGTCGCAGAAGCTGGGAGTGTCAAAGAGGCGATCGAGCAGCACAATATGGACGATTTCGACATCGTTGTGAGCGACCTACGCCTGCCGGGAGCACCCGGCACAGATCTCATTAAGGCGACCAAAACCCCCGTCCTTATCATGACGAGCTACTCGAGCCTACGTTCCGCCATCGACTCTATGAAGATGGGTGCCGTGGACTATATCTCCAAGCCCTTCGAGCATGAGGAGATGATCGAGACGGTTGGTCGAATTGTGCAGGAAAGCGCCAGCCGTAAGGCCTCCCAAGAAAAACCTCTACCTCCGCCCGAGCCTCCCGTTTTCGGCATGATAGGCAGCTGTCCGCAGATGATGGAGTTATTCCGTCGCATCCGCAAAGTGGCGATGACTAACTCTACAGTGCTTATCAATGGTGAGTCGGGTACCGGCAAAGAGTTGGTGGCCCGCGCGATTCACAAACTGAGCGACCGCAACGCCTCAGAGATGATCTCGGTCAATTGCGCTGCGATCCCCGAGAACCTCATTGAATCCGAACTCTTCGGGCATGAGAAAGGCGCGTTTACTGGCGCCACTGCGAACCGTACAGGCCTAGTCGAGGCCGCTAGCGGCAGCACCTTATTCCTTGACGAGATTGGCGAGTTGCCCCTCGAGGCACAAGCACGTTTATTGCGAGTGCTGCAGGAGAACGAGATCCGCAAGGTAGGCTCTGTGCAATCCAAGAAAGTGGATGTGCGCTTAGTCGTTGCAACCCACCGCGATCTCAAGCAATTAGTAATCGATGGCGATTTCCGTGAAGACTTGTATTACCGCATCAACGTCATGACGCTAATCATTCCGCCACTCAACGAACGCGGCAATGACATCCTCGAGTTAGCAGACGCCATCCTCGATCGCACCTGCAAACGCCTCAAGTCGCCGATGCTCAAGTTTAGCTCGGAGGCTACGCAGGCGATTTCCTCCTACCCATGGCCAGGCAATGTACGTGAGCTTGAGAATGCGATAGAGCGAGCCGTGGTGCTAGCAGAGACCGAGATCATCGGCGAAGAGCTGCTCGCCATCGATACTAGCGGCAAGAATCAGCTACGCCCCATCAGCGACCGCTCTATGTCGAGCAATAACAATACCCTCCAACACGACGATTCAGTCGAAGAGCTGTCGCTAGAGGACTACTTCCAGCGCTTTGTCCTGGAACATCAAGATCAAATGAACGAGACTCAACTCGCTCGCAAGTTGGGGATCAGCCGTAAATGCTTATGGGAGCGCCGCCAACGCTTCGGACTGCCACGCAAGAAAAAACAAGCCTAAGACCTAAGAAACCTCTGAATAACCCTAAGCTTTGTCCCGAGGTTATTTCGGCCGATACGGGGCAATTTCGGGCGCAGTTTTCATCATTTGTGATCGTCATCACAGACAAAACTTCTAGAGCCCAAAGTGTTACCGATACCCATCTACCCATACCATTAGAGATGTTAAGTAACACAGTACCAGTTTCAAACAGTCATATTTTTGAAATAAAAAACTAAGTGATTGTTTTTATTGAATTTGAATTTACTGGCACGGTTAATGCTATATGTACGGCACAATAACAATAAATAATAACAACGACTGTAAATAAAAATAAAAATCGTGCTACATCGTTAGTGCAATAAATAACAACAATAAAGAAATAGATTGTCAGTCCGTAGGGAACCGATTTGTTGCCTAGCTGGCGGTACTGTTTCATAAAAAATGCTTTGCGGTGCTGTATTTGGTGCCTCATTAGTCTAATAAAAATAATAAAACTAAATTACCTTCCTTGCGGGGGGGCTGTTATCGCCCCCCAAAGCATTTCCTCCTGCTAATTTCCCTTATTTCGGTGTATTATCCCGTTCCATTCCCATTAGTTTTAATGACGAATCACGTTGTGCTCGCACGAATGCCCCTGCAATGGCATCTCTGTGGCGAAGTGGCTGCGCGGTCAATGGATCCTAAATCTAGATGTTAAGAAAGCTAAGTAAAGCGCTCTTCGGCAAACGTAACAAGGCGACAAAGCCCAATGACGAGCCCCACACTCCCAAGCCTGACCCGGTGCGCGGAAATCCTTTGGCTGGCCGTGCCAGCTTGAGTGATCTCGATCTTTCCGAAGCGAATATTATCGAGCGCGAGGATCACTGCATTTCTCGCAAGAGTATTTCTCCCAATGCCGTAAAAGTACTCTACAAGCTCAATGATGCGGGCTATCACGCGTTTCTAGTCGGCGGTGGCGTGCGCGACCTACTCCTGGGTGATACACCGAAAGACTTCGATATTTCGACCAATGCAACGCCAGAGCAGATTAAGCAATTATTCCGCAATGCCATGATTATCGGCCGGCGCTTCAAGATTATCCACCTGCGCTTCGGGCGCGAGATCATCGAAGTCACAACGTTCCGTGCGCATCACGCGCCGGAGAACGAGTTTCAAGAAAATACGACTAATCGCAGCATTAAGGGGCTAGACTCTGCCCATTCCAGTGCCGGCATGATCCTGCGCGACAATGTTTACGGCGACATCAACGGCGACGCCTTGCGCCGCGACTTCACCGTAAATGCCCTTTATTATACAATCGATGGCTTCCGCATCATCGACTTTGCAAACGGACTTCAGGACATTGAGAACCGGCTCCTTCGCATGATCGGCGATCCTGCCACACGCTACCGAGAGGATCCCGTTCGGCTGCTGCGAGCAGTGCGTTTTGCCGCCAAACTCGGTTTCGACATCGAGAAGAAAACCCGCGCACCGATGAACGAATTGGCGCCATTGTTGGAATCGATCTCGCCTGCACGGATCTTCGATGAAACACTGAAACTGCTGACCGGCGGACAAGCCGAGAAGACCTTCGACCTTCTACGTCAGTTTAAGATTGGCGACGTGCTGTTCCCAGCCACCATGGCCTGCACGAAAGATCCCCAAATGCCCGAAGCTAAACTTCTGACTCTTGCGATGCGCAATACGGATCGCCGCCTAGCACAAGGCAAGTCGGTCACTCCCGCGTTCCTCTACGCAGCGATACTTTGGCCCCCATTACAGCAGCAACTGCACAAGACACTCGATGGCAAGATAGCGACCATGCCGGAGCAACAAGAGGCTGCCAACCAAGTCATCCTAAGGCAGATCAAGGTCACCGCAATTCCGAAGCGTTTCTCCATCGCCACCCGAGAGATCTGGGAGTTACAACTGCGACTACAAGTGCGCACCCGCCGTGCGACCGAGACAGTCTTTGCCCACCCCCGTTTCCGCGCTGGCTATGATTTCCTGCTATTGCGCGAAGAAGCCGGCGAAGCGTTAGATGGTATAGGGCAGTGGTGGACTGATTTCCAGATTGCTGATAAAAATCAGCAAGAGCAGATGCTCGAAGACTTAGGAAAAGGCGGCGGTGCCAAACGTCGACGCCGCCGCAAACCCAATCGCAAAGCGTCCGGCGAGGCAGGTGACAAGGCGTGAAAGCGAGCCCAATCTCCTCACAACGGTCCATGACAGCTCCTCCGCGATTCATCGCTGTTGAGGGGCCTATTGGGGTCGGAAAAACCAGCCTGACCAAGCGCCTTGCCGAGACCTTCAACTACGCTACCCTGTTAGAGCTACCTGAGGAGAACCCCTTTCTCGAGCGCTTCTACCACGACCCCAAACGCAATGCCCTGGCAACCCAGTTGTTCTTCCTATTTCAGCGCTCGCGCCAGATTCAAGACCTGCGCCAGGATGATCTATTCGAACAGGTACGGGTAGCGGATTTTCTGATCGACAAAGATCCCTTGTTTGCGCGACAGAATTTGGACGCAGATGAGTTCGCTCTCTATCAGCAGGTCTATAATCACCTTACTATCGACGCGCCAGTGCCCGACCTAGTCGTCTATCTGCAAGCACCTGTAGACGTGCTGATGGAGCGCATACAGAAACGCGGTATCGACGCGGAGCAGTATATCCACAGCGAGTACCTCGAACGCCTGAACACTGCCTATACGGACTTCTTTCACTATTACGATAAGAGCCCGCTTCTAATCGTTAACTGTGCCGAGATTGACCTTGTCGGCAATGAAGACGATTATCAACGTCTCGTGACCCAGATACTGGCTTGTACCAACGGAACACTTTATTTCAATCCTAAGCCCAGTCTCCTGTAACCCCACTGGTGGATCAATATGAGCTCTCAGTCTCCCCCTAACGTAGCCCACACCAACCGACGCGCAACGACCTTGAGCACGCTCATCAAGCTCAAGCAGAATGGCGAGAAATTCACCTGCCTCACGGCCTATGATGCTTGCTTCTCGCAATTAGTTAGCGAAGCGGGTGTGGAAGTCATATTAGTCGGCGACTCACTGGGCATGGTCTTACAGGGTCACGACAGCACTTTGCCTGTCACGATGGACGACATGGTCTATCACATCAGCAGCGTAAAACGGGGCAACCGAGGCGCCTTCATCATTGGCGACATGCCTTTCATGAGTTATGCCTCAGAAACCCAGAGCCTCGAGAACGCTGCCACGTTGATGCGCGCTGGAGCGCAGATGATCAAGATCGAGGGCGGCGCTTGGATAGCGAACTCAACCCATTTGCTCGCAGAGCGCGGCATTCCTGTGTGCGCGCATATGGGGCTAACACCACAGTCGATTAATCGCATCGGCGGCTACCATGTGCAAGGCCGTGACCCGCGCCAGGCCGAGAGTATGATTGCCGAAGCACAGTTGCTGGAGGCTTCTGGGGCCAGCATCCTGTTACTAGAGTGTGTTCCGCAGACTTTGGCTCGCCAGATCAGCGAGATGCTAAGCATTCCTGTCATCGGCATTGGTGCCGGTCCGGATACCGATGCCCAAGTGATGGTCTTGCATGATTTACTCGGCATTTCGCCCATCACACCAAAATTCGTGAAGAACTTCTTAAAGGATTCGGAAGACGGGATTCGTGGCGCCTTGCGGGCCTTCGTCCAGCAAGTTAAAGACAAGCAGTTCCCCGGCCCCGAACATAGCTTCGATTAGGGCTGTCGGAACATGCAAACACTGACTCACACTCACCCCCTGCGGGAAACTCTCGCTCAGCAACATGCGATGGGGCAGCGTATCGCCCTAGTACCGACCATGGGCAACCTGCACGCGGGTCATATTCACCTGATCGAGCAGGCTCGACAATACGCCGACCTTGTGGTCTGTACGATATTCGTCAACCCCATGCAATTCGGTCAAAACGAAGACCTCAATGCGTATCCCCGAACACTCGATCAAGACCAAGAGAAGCTCGTTGCTGCGCAATGCGATTATCTATTCACGCCGACAGTCGCGGAGATGTATCCCCTAGGTCACGCTCAGCACACCGTCGTCTCAGTGCCAGGTCTGTCGAGCGGCTATTGCGGTGCTAGTCGACCCGGGCATTTCGATGGCGTTGCCACTGTGGTGAGCAAACTATTCAACATGGTACAGCCACACACTGCCCTATTCGGACTCAAGGATTACCAACAATTTAGGGTAATCCAGAAGATGGTTGCAGATCTTTGCCAGCCTATCGAAATAATTGGCGTCCCCACTCAACGCGAGGCGAGCGGATTGGCGCTGAGTTCGCGCAATGGCTATTTGAGCCTCGAACAAAAGGCCAAGGCAGCAACCTTGATAAAAACCTTGCAATGGGCCTGTGAGGAGCTCCTACAAGGGGCCACTATAGGCAGCGTGGAGGCTCAGGCAAAACAACGACTAGTTGCCGCCGATTTCAAGCCGGACTATTTTAACGTCTGTGACGCCCATAGCTTAGAAGCACCCAACGCTCAGGACCGAGAGCTCGTTATTCTAGCCGCCGCTTGGATGGGCAAAACCCGCCTTATCGACAATCTCCGCTTCGACCGCTAGTCACTGCTCCCGCATAGTCTCTACAGCTAAGTGGAGCTTATTTTACTCACTGTCCAAAACCTGCTAAAACACTAGACTCGCCACGAGCATCAGGCCCAGCTAAGGGGGCCTGACTTGGGCATAAAATTTTGCATAAACTACGCTCAAAGGTTACGCACAATGTCTAATAGTCGCCTTTACCCAGTCTCCGCGGATGTGGCAGCCATAAGCCTACTGACGCGCGAGCAATATCAAACAATGTATCAACAGTCGATCCATGATCCAGAGGCATTCTGGGCACAGCAGGCGAATCAATTCCTCGATTGGATTAGCCCTTGGAAGAAGGTCCACACAGGTGACTTCAGCAAGGCACAGGTAAGCTGGTTCGAGGGCGGCAAACTGAATGTCTGCGTGAACTGTATTGATCGACACTTGCCCACTCGCGCGCAGCAAACCGCGCTGATATGGGAGGGAGATGACCCCAAAGACAGCGCGCATATCAGCTATCAAACTCTGTATGAACGCGTCTGCGCGCTTGCCAATGCCCTGCGGGCGCGCGGCGTCGGCAAGGGCGACCGAGTCAGTATCTATATGCCAATGATTCCGGAGGCCACCTATGCGATGCTGGCCTGTGCCCGCATTGGCGCAGTTCATTCGGTGGTATTTGGTGGCTTCTCCCCAGAGGCCATAAAGGATCGCATTCTCGACTCCGACTGTCGTGTCGTGATCACGGCGGACCAGGGCCTACGCGGTGGCAAACGTATCCCACTCAAGCAAAATGTCGATAAAGCACTCGAGCATTGTCCCGCTGTCCATACGGTCCTAGTGGTGCAACACACCGAGGCCAAGATTCAGTGGCACGATGGACGCGATGTCTGGTATCACGAAATATGCGCTTCGATGAGTACCGAGTGCGAACCCGAAGTCATGGATGCCGAGGATCCTTTATTCATTCTCTACACCTCTGGCTCCACCGGAAAGCCGAAGGGAGTCTTGCACACAAGTGCTGGCTATCTACTCGGCGTGGCGATGACGCATCGCTATGTATTCGATTATCAAGAAGGCGACATCTACTGGTGTACCGCCGATGTCGGTTGGGTGACAGGCCACAGCTATATTGTCTACGGACCTTTAGCCAATGGAGCCACGACACTTATTTTCGAAGGTGTGCCCAGCTATCCTGATGTATCGCGTTTTTGGCAGATCGTTGATAAGCATCAGGTCAGTATCTTTTACACGGCACCAACAGCCCTTCGCGCGCTGATGTCCGCTGGCAATGACCCAGTACGCAGCACGTCTCGCGAATCGCTGCGTGTGCTCGGCTCCGTGGGGGAACCCATCAACCCAGAGGCTTGGCAGTGGTATTACGACGTGGTTGGTGAGGGGCGCTGCCCTATCGTCGACACCTGGTGGCAGACCGAGACCGGCGCCATCATGATCACCCCTATCCCGGGAGTAACCGATCTCAAGCCGGGCTCGGCAACGTTGCCCTTCTTCGGCGTACAGCCAGCCCTAGTGGATGCCGACGGCAATGAATTGAAAGGCCCCGCTACAGGTAATCTCGTACTCGCTTCGAGCTGGCCCAGCCAGATCCGCAGCATTTACGGAGACCACCAACGTTGTCTAGACACTTATTTCAAAGCCTATCCCGGCTATTATTTCACTGGCGATAGCGCACGCCGCGACGCCGACGGCTATTACTGGATTACCGGGCGCGTGGACGATGTAATCAATGTTTCGGGGCACCGACTCGGCACAGCGGAAATCGAAAGCGCGTTAGTCTTGCACCCCAAAGTAGCGGAGGCCGCAGTAGTGGGCTACCCCCACGAGATCAAGGGTCAGGGCATCTACGCCTACGTAACGCTCATGCAAGGCATCGAGCCAAGCGAAGACGTTCGCAAAGCCCTTTTAGCGTTTGTGGCAGAGGAGATCGGCGCCTTTGCACGGCCGGAGATCATTCAGTTCGCTCCCAGCTTACCAAAAACCCGCTCCGGCAAAATCTTACGCAGAATCCTTCGCAAGATCGCAGCAAACGAGCTGAAAAACTTAGGTGACACTTCGACGCTGGCTGATCCAGCAGTTGTGGATCAAATAATCGAGAACAGAGCGAATCGCTAGCGCGCACTGACTAAATACTTTAGCGCGTGTCCGATATTCATCACGGGAGATTTATGCAGGACGTTTATATTATTGCTGCGGGACGCAGCGCGATCGGTAATTTCCATGGGGTGTTAGCAGACCTCTCCGCGGTCGAACTGGGCAGCCAAGTGATCGCCCAATTACTCGACCAGCATCAGATAGACCCAAGCTTGGTCGATGAAGTCATTCTCGGGCATGTGCTAACTGCCGGCTGCGGTCAGAATACTGCACGCCAGGCCAGCATCCGCGCAGGAATCGGCATTGCGACACCGGCTATGACCATCAATAAAGTGTGCGGCTCCGGCCTCAAAGCCGTGCATTTAGGCACGCAGGCAATTGCTCTGGGTGACGCCCAACTCATTGTAGCGGGCGGCATGGAGAGCATGAGCCAATCGGCGCATGTACTGCCCCACGCTAGGCGCGGACAGAAGATGGGCAATTGGGAACTAGTGGACTCCATGCTCAAGGACGGTCTATGGGACGCCTTTAACGATTATCATATGGGAATTACCGCCGAGAACATCGCCGAGAAATACAATATCTCTCGCGAAGCGCAAGACGCCTTTGCACTCGACTCGCAACACAAGGCCGCAGCAGCCATGGAGGCCGATCGCTTCGCCGCCGAAATACTGCCGATCAGTATCCCACAACGCAAAGGCGAACCTATTATTGTGGATCGTGATCAGGGCCCGCGTCCAGACACTAGCCCTGAATTATTGGCCCGTCTAAAGCCTGTCTTTAAAGAGGACGGGACTGTGACTGCGGGCAACGCATCGGGACTTAACGATGGCGCCGCTGCAGTCATTTTGTGTAATAAGGCAATGTTGGACAAGCTCGGTCTTGCACCATTGGCCAGAATTACGGCCTATGCCAATGCCGCCGTCGACCCCGCCATTATGGGCATGGCGCCCGTAACGGCGACACGCAACTGCCTTAGCAAGGCCGGTTGGCAGGTGAATGAGCTAGATCTAATCGAGTCGAACGAAGCCTTTGCAGTTCAAGCTCTGGCGGTGACAGATGCGTTGCAATGGGATACCGCAAAACTCAATGTAAACGGCGGCGCTATCGCCTTAGGACATCCAATTGGCGCGTCCGGTTGTCGCGTTCTGGTGACACTATTACATGAGATGATCAGACGAGATGTTCACAAAGGTCTTGCGACTCTGTGCATTGGTGGCGGTCAGGGCGTTGCCATCGCGATCGAGCGCTGATACATCGTAACAATTTCTCTGGAAGGGAGCATGACGCTCTCTATCGGGGTAAAACCGAGACTTTGTACAAACTGATGGCCCGCTTTATTGGCCGGTCGGTCATGAACCTGACACAGCAGCATCTCCCGCTGCCGTGTCTGTGCCTTGCTCTGGAGAGAGGCGAACATGTCGCTGCCGATGCCATTGCGTCGATGGCGAAGATCGACCACGGCGCGATCCCAAAAAACGAAGTTCTCGAAACGAGTCATGCACCATTGGTAGGCAACATGGTCCAGCGTTTGGCCGGCACTGATCGCCAACGCGAACGCTGTAACTTTCTGCCCCTCCATGCACACTACGTCAAGGTCGCTAGCGCGCGCGATTTCTAGGAAACCACTCGCGGTAATCGTTAACGCCTCTCCAGCCGCCTTGTCATGTAATTGCCAACAACGCCGAAGCTCCACCTCATTTTTCATCGCTATTCCATTCTCGCTTTATCATTTCAAGGCATCGACGGCCTGATGTTGCGACAAGTACACATTGCCGCTGAGCTTGCTGAGGAAATCGGTGCGTTCGAGTCGATCCATGACCGGACCCTTGACCTCCGAAAGATGCAATTTGATGCCTAATTCATCGAGCCGTTTATTCATCGCCAAAATAGATTCCAGCGCACTCATGTCAATCTCGTTAACAGCTGTGCACATTAGAATCACATGAATGAGTCGGGGCCGCTCCGCTATAAGACCGTAGATCATGTCTTCCAGATAACGTGTATTCGCGAAGTATAGGCTCTCATCAATGCGGATTGACAAGATAGTTTCATGGGTCTCCACCTTGTGCCGCGTCACGCTGCGAAAGTGCTCAGTGCCAGGCAACTCTCCCACTACTGCTACATGGGGGCGTGAGGTCTTATATAGATGCACGATCAGGGACACGAGAACCCCTGATGCCACCCCTATCTCCACGCCCGCAACAAGGGTAAGCACTATAGTGAAGAACACGGCGAGGAAATCCGCTTTAGAATAGCGCCACGCGGTCCTAAGAATCTCTAAATCTACCAAGGACCAAACGGCAGCAATGATAGTGGCGGCAAGCGTTGCGCGCGGAAGGAAGTGAAGAAAAGGCACTAAGACTATGGTTGCAAACACCATGAGGACGGCTGCGTAGAGCCCGGCAGCCGGGGTTGCCGCACCCGCTTCATAATTCACTGCTGAGCGGGAGAACCCCCCCGCGACAGGAAAACCACCAAAGAAGCTGGTGGCCACATTCGCGGCACCAAGTCCGATCAACTCTTGATCAGGGTCAATCCGCTCTCGACGCTTCGCCGCAAGGCCCTGCGCCAGTGAGATTGACTCGACAAAACCAATCGTTGCAATCAGGATCGCCGAGCTACCCAACATGCTCCATGTATCGAGAGAAAACGAGGGCATGGTGACGCCAGACAAGCCAGCAGGCACATATCCCACGATAGCGACACCCATTTGATCGAGCTCGAATCCCCAAGTAATAAGCGTTGTAAACGCCACCGCGAAAATGGGACAGAAACGTCCAATCAAGACCGCAGTACTATGGGACACACCGATTCTCTTTAGAATATTCGCGACCCCTTTACGAGACCAAAATAGCCACAGCAGCGTAGGCGCAGCCAGCGCCACGGTCACGTTACTCATCTGACTCAGAGATTCCCAGAGCGAAAGCAAAAGCTCGAAAAGGGTATAGCCATGAGAGGAAATCCCGAGAAGATGCCGCACTTGGCTCAACGCAATGATTAGCGCCGAGGCCGTAACAAAACCAGTGACTACCGGGTGCGACATGAAATTCGCCACAAACCCAAGCTTCAGAAAACCCAACAAGATGAGCAAGGCCCCAGACATAAACGCCAGTGTCATCGCCGCCACGATGTACTGTTCGGGTGCTAAACCGAGCGTGCCAAGTGCCGCAGCTGTCATCAAAGACATAATAGCCACCGGCCCGACTGAGAGCACTCTGCTAGAGCCCAACAGGGCATAAACTATCAGCGGAGTAATGCTCGCATAAAGCCCCATCTCCGCTGGCAATCCCGCCAGCATGGCATATGCAAGAGATTGTGGAATCAACATGATCACCACGATAATTGCGGCGAGCAGATCTCCGGAAAAATATCCTCCGTTATACGTTTTTAACCAGACTAAGGCAGGAAGCCATTGACGCTTGGGCCTCATTGTCAACCCCGGCCTTGTACTTGGAAATACCGCAAACTCATTCCTCGCTTGCTTGGGGTTTCACTAGCCACTCACGCCCTTTCAACATCCCATTCCAATAAATTGGGGGCAGGAGATCTTTTTTCAAAACCCATGCCAGCCGCGTAGGTTTTGTGCCTTCGAGAAGCCATGACGGAAAGCTAGGCAGGAGTTTGCCACCGAAGCCAAACTCCGCGAGAACGATCTTGCCCCTCTCCACAGTCAATGGACATGAGCCATAGCCATCGTAATGAGCGAGCCCCTCAGTGAGGCTCATGTCCGACAACATATTGTAGGCTACGATTGGCGCTTGCTTGCGGGCTGCAGCGGCAGTTTTCGCGTTAGGCGCATTCATCACATCGCCGAGTGACCAGATGTTAGCAAAGCGTTTATGCTGCAATGTTGCTTGATCAACATCTACCCAGCCGGCACTGTCTGCGAGTTCGCTATTGCGAATGATATCCGGTGCTTGCTGTGGCGGGCAGACGTGAAGCATATCGAACTCGGTGCTCACGACATCCTTCTTGCCCTGCGCATCACTCCTCTCAAACCACGCGGTCTTCGCCTCGCCATCGACCTTGGTCAGACGGTGATTAAACTTGAGGGTCGCATTATATTTCTCAATATATTTCATCAGCGCGGGCACATATTCCTTCACTCCAAAGAGTGCTGCGCCGGCATTATAGAATTCGATATCGATATCCTTTAGTCTGTCGTTACGGTACCAATGATCCGCCGAAAGGTAGAGCGCCTTCTGAGGTGCCCCAGCGCATTTGATCGGCATGGGAGGTTGAGTGAAAACTGCCTTGCCCGAGCGCAAGCCCCGTACAAGTTTCCAAGTATAGGGAGCGAGGTCGAAGCGGTAATTCGAGGTAACGCCGTTCTCCCCTAAGGTTTCTTCTAGCCCGTCCACCCCCTTCCAATTCAGTTTGATACCGCAGGCCACTACGAGACGGTCATAAGTCACACTACTGCCGTCATCTAAGGTCACACTATTATTCTGTGGTGCGAAACTCTCCACAGCGTTCTGCAGCCACTCTACCCCCTTAGGAATTAGGCTGGCCATCTCACGCTCGGTATCGCGGGCTTTGAAAATGCCCCCCCCTACCATCGTCCATCCTGGCTGGTAATAGTGTTTCTGCGCGCTGTCGATTAACGCGATCTGCAGATCGGATTTGCGCTTGAGAAGACTCGCCGCTGTGCTAATCCCACCAGCACCCGCCCCCACTATCACGACCGCGAAATGACGCGATTTGCCTGCACCGGGTTTCGCTGCCGATAAGCGTGCCACTGCATCACTTAAGTCGTAGCCTGCCTGCTGCCCAATCGCCATGATTTCGGCAGTGCTGCGCCCCTTGCTGCTCTGCCCCAGGGCCCATAGATTTATCGATCGAGTGCCAGTTCGGCAATAGGCGAGAATAGGCCTTGGCAAACCAGCCATAGCCTCGGAGAACTGTTTGACTTCCTGCTCGGCTATCTGACCAGAGACAACGGGAATGTTTCGTACCAGCATGCCCTGTTCCTGCGCTGCCGCTTCGATTTGCGCATAGCTAGGCTGTCCCTCGCTTTCTCCATCAGGCCGGTTACAGATTAGGCTCTTAACACCCTGCGCGGCGAGTGCTTCGACATCGGCAACACTCAACTGTTCTGCAACAGAAAAACCCTCTGTTATCGATTTAATGTTCATTCTGTGTCCCTTTCTCTTTGATTTTGTGGTGCGCGTCTATTACCGATGTGTCGATATTACAACAGGTTTAGTGGGAGCCTAAGAAAGTTATTGCCGTCCGGCTCCGGAGACGGAGTATGCCCAGCGCGCATATTGATCAACAGGGAGGGCAAGATTAAGCGTGGCACATAAACAGACGGGTTGCATCGGGCAAGGACAAAACCCATGGTATCGTGCGCTATAAGATGCGCGCATCTCCACCGAAAGACACGTTCTACCTACGACAGCATAGCGGCTAAGCAGCTTGGGTATCTACTACGAGCGGTCCATTGAGCCCTTTGTTTTCAACACCTTAGCGCCTAAAATAAACGTTGACTTGGCCTGATTAGCCCGTATACTGCTTCACAGCCTGAATAGCGGCTATATTTATGTATTGCACTTCGAAGTCCCGCCGTTAAGTACTCGTTCTGTATCTCATATTTTATATTCGAATTCTAATGCTACCGGTTTCATGATCGAGCTGCGCTTATGCGTGTGCGCTTCTGGGATCAACACACTTTTTTATTTATTTGATATACAGGATGACAACATGTCTGACACAGTGACTGGCCAAGTTAAATTTTTCAACGAGTCAAAAGGTTTCGGCTTTATTTCTCAGAGCAACGGTCCAGACGTTTTCGTACACTACAGTGCGATCCAGGACAGTGGCTTCAAAACTTTGGCAGAAGGTCAGCAGGTGCAGTTCACCGTGACTCAAGGTCAAAAAGGCCCACAGGCTGAGAACGTTGTAGCTTGCTAATTACGATTATCGCTCCACGTTGAGCGATTTTGTAAGGCTTGAAAAAAGGCAGCGCCACTTATAGATGGCACTGCCTTTTTTATGCCTGCTGATTGCCACTGCTGTCTCTACAATGTCATTTTGATGTCACACAGACCCCCTACACTTTGAAGCTAAAACTAGACCTCGTTTACTTTCATAGTCACTTTAGGAGTTCAGTGCCATATGCCATTCTTTTCGATCCCACATCCTTACGCCAATGCTTCCCTGCTCGCCCTTATGCTCAGCGTAACCCAAACGCTGCACGCACAAATCCCTGCAACCCCGCGAACCTTCACGCTTCCCGGAGAATACACGATAGCGCTTGATGAGGACGCATCGCAGTGGCTCTCAGTCGGTAAGAATACCGGTATTCAGGTCATCGATGCCGCGGGCAATGCCATCGCGCAATGGTTGCAGAATGTGGAATTCTTGGACTCCCGTTCTTTGCAAACAGCTACAGGAACGCAACGCTTTTTTGCTAGTTTCGACAGCAGCCAGAGTCGCGTATTGCTGTACTCTGTGGATTCACAACAGCAAATTCACCAAGAGTTCGTCAGCCCATCTGTTGGTTTTCCTGTTGAGGGACTATGCCTGCATCTGGACCACTCGCAACGACTACATTTATTCCTGCTCAGCGAACTCTTTGAAGCCCGACAATATCTGCTGCGGCCAGGTTCGGATGAGCTTTGGAAAATGTTGCCAGTACGCACACTTCCTACTGGGCCCGATGCGCAGTTCTGCGCCGTTGACGATCTTAGTGCCACTCTTTTCGTGAGCGAGTCCGCGCAAATCTTATGGGCATATTCAACCGAACCGGAGGCAGAAGTCGAGCGAACCTTGATCGATGTAGCGGCGCCGTTTGGAAATTTGGGCAATGGCCCCTTAGGTATCGCGGCATCCAAGGGACGCTTGTATGTAGTGAGTAGCGACGGCCCGACCTTGCATCAGTACGACATGCAAGACGGAAGCTACCGCTACTCCGCACAACACCACCGCAGTTTTGCGCCAATCCCCATGCAAACCGCCGAGACACTGAATCTAAGCGAATCGGGCGATTCGCTCACTCTCTTCGATGAGGGGCGCAGGCGTTTCACGTTACTGGACACCTCGGCGCCAAAGCCGATACTTGCAGCGGCGACTATTCCAGAAGTAATGCCCTCAATCGAGACCAGCCCAATGCCACAACGCGGTGACGCCGCAGATGACCCTGCCCTGTGGATACACCCAACCACGCCAAGCCAGAGCCTCATTGTCGGCACGAATAAGCGCCAAGGTTTGTTCATCTACAACCTCGACGGCAAAGAGCTTCAGCGCCTCGACGCTGGACGCTTGAACAATGTCGATATCCGCTATGGCGTTTCGTGGCAAGGGCGTGAGGTGGATATTGCAGTTGCTAGCAATCGCGATCTCAACACTCTGGCGATGTTTGCGATCGACAGGGATACCCGCCGGTTCACTTTGGTCGCAGATGTGCCCACATCATTACAAAATATCTATGGCATGTGCCTATATCAGGATTCTGCACAGCGGCTTTATGCTTTCGCTAACGACGAGGATGGTAGTTTCCATCAGTTCGCTCTAGATACCACTAGTAGCCAATGGACTGGCCATCTAGTAAGAAGTTTCAACGTGGCAACGCAGCCCGAAGGCTGCGTTGCTAACGATGCGACAGGCCAGCTATTCATAGGAGAGGAAGATGTGGGGATCTGGACTCTCGCTGCAGGCCCAGATGCGCCAACCACGCTGCAGCCTGTCGCGAAAATTGGCGAAGATCTGCACGACGATGTAGAGGGCTTGGCCCTATACCAAAGTGAGAGCGGCACACTACTGATCGCCTCCAGTCAGGGCAATGATAGCTATGTCGTTATGGACAGCAATGCCCCATACAGCATCCTCGCCGTCTTCCGAATCGGCATGAATCTAGATTCGGCGCAGGTGATAGACGGTGCCTCCGAGACAGACGGTCTCGAATTGACTAGCGCAAACCTCGGAGGTGCATATAGCGCGGGACTACTAATAGTTCAAGACGGTCACAATGTACTGCCTGAACAAGCACAAAACTTTAAGATTGTGCCATGGCGCGATGTGCAAGCGCTGTTCCCTTCCTTACGCCCATAAAAAAAGCCCCGCAGACTCGAGTTCTGCGGGGCTCTTCGTCGATCGTGTGAGCCGATTAAGGCAGCACGTTGACCGTGACATACTCGTCGTGAAACAAGCCACCGTCATCCGCGCGGGCCCACAGCACATAAGTGCCTGGCTCGTCGAAGGTGACCTTGACGTCGATCATACCGTCTTCAGGAATTGTAGGCGGTACCCACAAAGGACCCCAAGGGGAATTTGCAGAAGTACGCGTGTCTTCCCAAGGCTTAGACTGGGGCGGATCAAATGTCACCCCACCTTCACCACGGTAGACATTCCATGACAGGAACAGGCCATTGGTCTTGCCCACTGTAATACGCACTGGAGGCCGCAACATTCTAGCTCTTGCAGAAGCTCCCGTTGCTTGAAATGGGCTCAGGTTACGCACATTCGGCAGACCATCATCAATGACCTTAGCAGTTAACGCCAATGGCTCACCTACACGAACAGTTCGAACGATTTCACTTCCCACTCGATCGCCCTGCACCTCAACCGTAGGCGGGAGATTCGAACGAGATTCCGGGCTACTGGTCCCCGCGCCTAAAGAACCTGTTTCGGACGCGATCACGACATTGTCGACCACATAATCACGTGCCAAGGTTCCGTATGCGACTTTAGTGACGCCATGTGCCGTAATGGTCCAAGCCAACTCCTTATCACCCCAGTCCGCAGGCACCGCCACCTCGAAGGTGAAACGATTGCGACGAGGCAAAAAGTGAGTCGGTTGGCCTCGATCTTCGAGACCTGGGCTGAAGAAGTTGCTCTCGCCAGCTGGGATGTCCAACTCCTCTTCCCAGTTCTCGTTGTGATAGCCAAAAATCATCATATAGCTACCATCATCGAGTTGCCGCCAGCCTTCATAAGCGGGCTCTATATGCTGCCCCTTAATATAGGTATCTGCGCTAGCAGCCCCTGCGAAAACACTCATTACAGCAAACAGCGTGGCGACTACTGCATGACGTCGCCCTGTCAAACTAAACAAACCCATCTGATCAATCTCCTTGTGATGAAGCGAGGTCCGCACTAGCTGCTTCTTCTAAAACTGGCGCAACTAGCGGCGCTAGACATAAAGGACAGCCGATCTGGTGATCATTTGGTCCGAGGTTCAGCTTCTCGCGACGGTCTTCCATTTCTTGGAAGAACTGCTCTTCGGAAAGCGTGACGCGCATCCCAAGGTCGATGAACATATTCGTTACAGAACGGTTACCAGAACCCTGCCAATTACGTGAATCAGGCACGTTCGGGTTAGTTCTTGTGTTGTTCATATAGCCCACGATGTGCAGGATAGTGCCCTTTGGAAGCAATGGTGCGGCATCGTCAGCATAAGTGTAGCCACGCACCCAGTTGTGGTCATAACCCACGCAGGATAGAGTTTCTACCGTGTAGCCCCAGATCGCTTCCAGACACATACGCTCACCAGGAGCATGCAAGTGTGGCTCGAAAGTCACGATCTTGGTGTGGTCGTTCAGCACTGCATAGGCATGCAGTTCTTGGTTATCTTCGTTACCAGTGATGCTGATATCGACGCCATTACCTAGGCCGATAAATGCAGGACGGTACTTAGGCTCGTAGCCAACGGGGTGGAAACGAAAACCGATCATCAAATGGCCCGTTGTGTCCTTGCCGGTGGAGTGCAAGTGCACCGAGTCAGAGACCACATAGGAACCAACCTTCAGCAAGCGACCACTTTCTGGGTCGAAGATGTCGGGGTTACGAGCGATCTCGTGCACTGGCCAAGGTATCGCCGGGGCGCCATCAACTGGCACTAGGTTCTCGTCGAGAACTTGTGTGCTCCAAATCATGTGGTGGACGATGTTTCGACCACCAACGGTGCCTGCGGCGCCGCTCGTGTCCACATCATTAACCTCGATGATTTCAACGGAAGACACATAACGGTCTTCTGTTAGTGGAATTGGGATACGTGGGATATCACCCCACCAGTCAGCTGCGGAAGCAGTTACTGTAAGGTCCTCAGAGCGCACGATTAGATCTGGCACGCCAGCAGTCCATGTCGCACCGTTAGGGAACTCACGTGGAGCAGGAGCATCAGCTGGGTTGCCTTCCGGCGTACCACCACGTGCCCAAGTAGAGATCGCGGCCAACTCTGCGTCAGTTAACGAAGGGTCATCCTTGTATTCTTGAATACCGATATCGTGCTCGAGATAGTACGGAGGCATCGCCCCTGCACGATCGCGTAGACCAGTCTTATACTCGATCAGGCCGGCAAATGGCACGACTTCGTCATAAGTAATCAAAGACATTGGTGCCACGCCCTCAGGACGGTGACAGTTCTGACAGCTACGCTGCAGAATAGGCTGGATATCTTTATGGAAGGTCACGCCATCAACAGATTGCGCACTTGCCGCTGCGGGCAACAGTAAAGCGGCCACAGATAGGCATTTAGCAAACGCCGACATATTGTTGAGATTTAATTCTAAGCGGGTCTTAAACCGTAGCAATTCAGATTGAACGCGCACGAGGCACCTCCTTCGTCAAGGTTGTCATTCGAATTTTTCTATTCCTAATAGTATTAGGCTTTTAACAAGCCATATGTACCTGCAATGGATTGGAACACAGGAAACAGACGTCGTCTTCCTTAAAGCGAAAAACTTTCTATCGAATCCTGAAAACAACCATATTCACTATGCGTCAGGCCAAGCTATAGTGAAAATATCTTATAAATCACAATGGCTACCGAGCTTGCCATAGGCCCATCCACTCGCACGACTAAGTCTATGACTGCCTGCCTCTAAATACAATTACCTTCCGAGAAAGTATGTCGCGTTGTGTAAACCAACCCTATCCCACTGCGTTAATAGGTTTGAACAACACATTCATCCAAGACTTTAGCATTTTGCTTAAGTCTTCTAACACGGGAGCGTTACCCAATGTTCAATCGACGAGTTTTAGTAATTTCTATGCTGCTTGCGGGCTGCAGCCTTACCACCAATAGCTTCGCACAGGATACCCAAAGGGGCGATGGAGCTCGTGGCAAGCAGCCACGAGGCGAACAGCGCGATGCCCGCACTCCTGCCCGACAAAGCCAAGCCCCCATGCTCCGCCGCCTAGACCGCAATGGAGACGAATTAATTAGCCTAGAAGAGTTTACCTCCAACGGGACTGCTAACTACACACGGCAGTTCACTCGCGCTGATCGCGATGGCGATGGTTTTGTAAGCGAGGATGAGGCAAGTCCGCGCCGTCGCGGCCCGGCAGAGGATATTGATGTTGCAGTCCTGCGCGAGTGTATCGCGGAGAATGGGGGGCTAGCCGAAGTTGAAGAAGACCGTTTCGCCGCCGCAGATAAAGACGGCGACGGAGCCTTGAGCCAAGAAGAGTTCTTCATGCAATTGGAGCAAAGAGCATTCGATCAGTTCGCTCGAATGGATGCCAATGCTGACGGACAGCTCGCGAGTGCGGAGCTAGCCGCTAGTGTACAGGGCCGCCATGAGCAGCGCCGCATAGTGCGCGAGTGTGCTGCCGAGCAGATAGACCCTTTCCTTTAAAGTGCCCCTCGGTATCCCCTTTGGCCAGATCTTGATCTGGCCTTTTTTATGCCTATTGAAAACTATCGACCGGGACGCTGCGGCACCACAACCTGTGGCGTTGGTCGCTCTATACGCGGCGGAATGCGAGGAATGTCTTGCCCGTTCGGGCGTTGCAATATCGGAGTGGGCCGGTTTTGCTGTATATCTGGTCGTTCGATATCGATTTCTGGTCGCCTGTTCTGTAAGTCTGGGCGTTCGGCCTGTCTCTCCGGGCGATTACGCTCCAATTCAGGCCGCCGCGCTGCACGCTCCTCGCGCTGATTCTCAAAGCGCCGGCGCAAAGCCTCACGCTGCTCTGAAGGTAGACCGCGGTACTGCTCTTGAATCTCCCGCAAACGCCGTTGCCGGGATATCGGCGCGTTGTTGAACTGCTGGAACCGATTCTGGATGCGCTCACGTTCCTCTGGACTCAATTGTTGAAAGAAGTCCTGTTGCCTGCGAGCACGCTGTCGCTCCTCCTGGGGCATCTGTAACCAGCGCCTTGCGCCGCGTCGTAATTGCTCTTGCCGCTCAGGGGTCAAAGTTTCCCACTGTGACTCGACTTGTTGCAAGAGTTGCTGCTCGGGGCGACTCAGCTCCTCCCATTCAATCAACGCCTGCGCCTGCAGGCCTAAACTGATCCACAGGGCCGCAGTGCCAAACAGCAGGCGCACGCTTCGCAACTTATTCTCCATCGGCCACTTAATCAATCTCTTCTATCTCCAAGGTTCCCATTGCTTCAATCAGCTCTACAAATGTCTCATCCGCCAACTCACTAGGCCCGAGCCATTCACCGTCATAGGTCTCCCACTGCCCCAAGAACTCGATAAAGGCGAGATCGATCTCTGCCTCGACGCCGTCCACCGGAGCGGTTTCATTCCCACTACTTGCAGGCACAGCGTCCTCTTGCTGCATAGGGAAAGCAAAAAAAGGTAACCATAATGTCGCGATCAGCGCAGTAAGGGAGTACCACTTCAATTTACAAAGCATTATCCGCAAGCCACTGATAAAACTCTAAATTTTCGTATAGTTCAATTTCTTCCTCAGACGCTAGCACAAGTGAACTCTCTGCCACAACTAGAGGCATCGTCTCTGGAGTATCAGGCAGATTGAATATGGCCAAAGTCGTGACCAGCATACAAATTGAAGCGAACGCGCTCGCAGGAACCGTATAGGTTCCTGCCGTCCATCGACGCCACCACCAACCTTTTGATTTCGCCGCTCCATCGGTCTTTTGCAGCGCTGCACTGGCGCGCTGCATTGCCCCCGCGCGTATCGCGTCGAGCCGCTGATTTACCGACTCGGGAATTTGCTGTTTACTGGACGCTAACGTCGCGGCAAAGCGCCCATTTACCGCACTGTTTTCGCGACTCGGCCCTAGAGACTGCAGCATAGCGGCATGGCGTGAAGCGTCAAGCCGCTCCTCGATGCCATTAGGCAATTGCGTGAGGCTGCTATCCAGCGTCTGCATTACCTTCGCGAGGAAGCGTGCTTCATCGCTGCCCGTGGCTGCCTTGTCTGTGTTGAATGTCGAGCTCATTACCAATGCTCACCTAATTGCTGCCGCAATGTATGTACGGCTCTAGAATAATGTGATTTTACACTGCCCTCCGCGCAGGCCATTGCCAACGCCGTTTCCCGGACATCGAGTCCTTCCCATACCCTTAGCAAGAATACCTGCTGCTGACGCATCGGTAATGCGTGCAAGGCCTCCTTTAGCTTTTCCATGCTGTCGCCGATCTGAAGCAACTGTTCCGGACTACGCTGAGACTCGTCCTCGACCCGCTCGATAGGATCTTCTCCCTCTTCTTCGCTAGGCCGCAGCCACCCCATGACGCGCCGGCGCACAGTATTGCGGCGGTGCCAGTCATTTATGCGGCTCTGCAAGATGTTGTAGAACAGTGGTCCCCACTCCTGTTCCGCGCGGCCACTGTACTTCTCGACGAGTTTAAACATGGCGTCCTGTACTAGGTCCAGTGCATCGTCAGAATTCTTGGTCGCAATTTGAGCAATTCGATACGCCCTGCCCTGCACGTCAGCAAGGAAACGATCGAGCTTTTGCAAAGTATCCAGTTTGTCGTGCTCCACTTCTAACGTTCGTCTCAGCCCTTCTGTTCGTCAGACAGCTATCCCCTAAGGTGTATAACGCACCAGAAGCGTTACGGTTTACATCAGACCTTCACCCTTCGGAAGAGAGTACTCGGAAAAACGAGAGCTGCAAATCTCTTGATTAAATTATTGCTATGCGATAATTTATCGCCTCAATACAGTAATTGTGGGGAATATTATGGCAACTCTATTGGACACCGATCTAAGCAAGGCCCAACAGCTAGCAAAGACAACGCAGGTCTTTGCGCTTATCGCATTAGTGATGATCGGCCTATCGATCCTATTCAAAATCGGTTTACCCGCCATTCGTTTCGTAATGGACGAAGCTCTGCCATGGCGCACTCGAGTAACGGAAATCGGCTTACTTGCGGTACAGGCACTTCCTGCGGTGTGGCTTTGCCAGGCGGTAAATCGCCTGCACTTGGCGCTAAAACACTATTGTGAAGGCGATTTTTTTAGCAAAAGCGCCTCCCAGCGTGTGGCGGAAGCGGGTGACTATGCGCTGCAAGCGATGATCGCATTGATCCTCATCGTTCCCAATCTCACCCAATGGATACGCCATCAAGGCGGTTTCGAGATACGCTTAGAGCCAGAATATTTTGGCATGCTTGCCTTCGCGCTATTCATCGCCATGGTGGGTCGCATCCTCAGCGCGGCAACCACGCTTAAAGAAGAGAATGAAGGCTTTGTATGAGCGAGATTATTATCCGCCTCGACGTCATGCTGGCACTGCGCAAAATGAAAGCGAAGGATCTGGCCGAGCAGATCGGCATTACAGAGGCCAACTTGTCCCTGCTGCGCACTGGTAAGGTGAAGGGCGTGCGTTTTGAGACCTTGGCAAAACTCTGCGAGGCATTAGAGTGCACGCCTGGTGATTTGCTCGATATCGATTCCTCAGGCTAGAAAAAGCCTGACGGAGGATAGTACTTAGACCCTAGTATTCTGAGGAATGGGTAGGAGCGCCTGCCCTATTTATGGGGGGCTTGCCCGCGAAGGGCCAAAATCTTCTACAGATCTGTTTCAATCGAATCTATTCGCGGGCAAGCCCGCTCCTACAATTTATCGCTGGAACCGTAATGAAAGAGCAAAAAAAAGGCGCTGCGATCCTCGTGATCGCAGCGCCTTTTTAAACGAGCCGATTAGGAACGATAGAGCAATGTCGTGTTACCAGACTTGGACTGACCATCGCGCGATGGCTGTGCAGCCCGCTGCGGACGACGAGCTTGGTCCTGGCGGCCACCAGCACTGTTAGCGCGTGGCTTCGCACTACGAGCCGGTGCTGCAGGCGCATCTGGCGCGCTGCCATAGGTACCACGATTGCCACTGACGCGGCGCGGGCGGTTCTGCTCCGTACGTTGCGCCCCACGTTGTGGCGCTGGTGCTACCTTAGAAAAGTCCTCAGTGGACTTGAAACCTAGCATTTCAACGCGGTCGATCGGACGCTTCAACAAGCGTTCGATATCGCGCAGCATCTTATTCTCTTCTGCACAAACTAGTGAGATCGCACGCCCTGAAGAGCCTGCGCGCCCTGTGCGGCCAATACGGTGCACGTAATCTTCCGGCACCTGTGGCAGATCGTAGTTCACGACTTGTGGCAGCAGATCGATATCGATACCGCGTGCCGCAATGTCGGTAGCCACTAGAATCTGCAGCTTGCCTTCTTTGAAACGCTCCAGCACCTTGGTGCGATGCGCTTGGCTTTTGTTGCCGTGAATCGCCGCCGCATGAATGCCATCGATTTCCAGTTGCTTAACAATCTTGTTAGCTCCGTGCTTAGTACGGCTGAAAACTAGCGCCTGATACCAGCTCTCACTCTTTATCAATTGCTTGAGCAATTCGGTTTTACGATTCTTATCCACGATATAGAGTGACTGCTCAACAAGCTCTGTTGCCGTATTCATCGGTGTGACGCTGACTTCCACAGGATCATTCAATAAGCCCTTCGCGAGCTTCTGAATCTCTGGAGAGAAGGTCGCGGAGAACATCAGGTTCTGGCGCTGCTTCGGCAGGCGCGACAAAATCTTCTTTATGTCATTGATAAAACCCATATCCAACATGCGATCCGCTTCGTCAAGAATCAAAGTATTGATCTCGTCGAACTTAATAGCATTCTGCTGGAACAGGTCGAGCAAGCGACCTGGTGTAGCAACGAGTATCTCGACGCCGCCGCGCAGTTTCTGCATCTGCGGGTTGATCTTCACGCCGCCAAACACAACCGTCGAACGCAGTGATAGATAACGGCCATAGGTCTCAATGCTGGCATGAACTTGTGCTGCCAGTTCTCGCGTAGGCGTGAGCACTAAAGCACGAGTGTGATTCCCTGTGGCGCGCGGCTGCATCGCCAATTTCTGCAGTAACGGCAGAGTGAAGCCCGCAGTCTTGCCTGTGCCGGTTTGGGCCGAAGCCATAATGTCTTTGCCCTGAAGAATCGGGGGAATTGCTTGCTCTTGAATTGGGGTAGGTGTGGTGTAGTCCTGCTCGAGGACGGCTTTCAATAGGGCTTCTGATAGCCCAAGATCTGCAAAATTCATATAGTTTCCTGAAAGTGCCAACAGGCACTTTTGTGTCAAACGATCGCAGTATATCGATGCATGAGTCCAATGCATGGCTAATGGGCGATAGCGACTGTTAAAATAAGACAGCTAAATAAGACAGCGGGAGCGGAAGAAAGCGCTTAGATTCTTTGCTAGAATTTCGGAGTTTGTCCGCAGTACAGCGTTGCCAGTGTTTGTGCGATACACACAGTGCGGCATGCAGTAATTGGCACTCTTCAGAGGGGGTTTTCGCGGCGAGGGGCCGGGAGGACCAGACAATTAACGATGACGCCTTTGATTTAAGATCAAAGCTCGGCGCAGACTCTAACACACTAGAGGCGCTTTCACCTAATTCCGGGCTGCGCCTAGCCCTGATTCAATAGTGCGCGCAGATCGATGATGGCCGCATTGGCACGGGAGACGTAATTCGCCATCACGAGCGAGTGGTTCGCGAACAAGCCAAAACCACTGCCATTGAGGATGAAGGGGCTGAACACCGTTCGTTGGCTCGCCTCCAGCTCACGAATGATCTGACGCACGCTAACTAGGGCGTTCTTATCCCGCAGTACCGCGTCGAAGTCTATCTCGACGGCGCGCAGGAAGTGCAACAACGCCCAGGTGGCGCCGCGCGCTTCGTAGAAGGCGTCATCGATTTGCGTGTAGGCCGTTGTTACTACTCTGTCCTGAGCGACTTCGGTGGATTGCTGCCCCTCAGGACCACCTGCCGAGTCGGGACTCTCCTGCGCCTGACCAACGCTGGCACTGAGCTTTTGGGACAGACTGCCGAGCCGCGACTCTACATTCACCAACCAGCGCGACAGATTGTCCGATCGCGCATAAAATTGAGCATCCTGCTCCAAAGGATCGGCGATACGACTCATGTAGGAAGTTAGGGAGTTGATCGCCTTACGGTATTCGGACTCTGAAGCTGGGAACATCCAACTATCATTGGGAAAGTTAAATTGCGGCTCAACAATTGCGAGATCGAGATCTTCGCTAGACTGAGACTGTGAGCGACTAAAATTCTCACGGAAAGCGCGCGCGAAATCACGCACCTGCACAAGCACACCAAATTCCCAGTTCGCAATATTGTCCAAGTAGAGCCCTGGCGGGGCGATGTCGTTGCTCAAATAGCCGCCTGGTTTGTCGAGTAGTGTTTCGGCAACACGAATGAGGGCTGCCGAGGTGGCGGTACCCACTACAGGGTCGGCGCCAACGAGTTTCTCGCTCTGATTCTCACGCACGGAGAACGGCGCAGGCTCTGCGCTCCAGTAGAAACCAAAGGCGAGCACGATAAAACAATACAGGACGATGAGTACTGCGATCGTCTTACCGATGAGCCCCATCGAACGCCACGAGAATGACTTCGGAGTGAGATTACTTGCGTTCATGTACTACCTCGATGCCTACTCAGACATCTGAATCGGTAGGCACTATTAGACGTACGGTGGGGCTGTCCCCCAGTTCGATATTGCCCCGCAGTCGATGCCCGGCAACTGCCGCTTGCATCTGCGTGTAGATCCAACGCGCTTGCACATCGTTGGGAGCTGTAATCAAAAAGAAGGCGCCTGTGTCACGAGCCTGTATGCCAATCTTGCCCAACTCTTCCATGAGTGAAGCGGATTTATTGGCGAGCTCGCGGCCATTGATACTATGTACCACATCGGTGGATTTCATCTCTTTTTCGAGCCTTACCCAAGCATCCGCGATGCCTTGATGCGTCCTATCCACTTGCTCGGCACGGCGCAGGTAAGTTTTCGCGCTATCGAACTGCCCCTGCCGCCCGGCTTGATCTGCGAGTTGTAGGTACTGCGCCACGATATCTTGCAAGCCCTTAAGTGCCACGGCGTTCTCGGGCTCTATCGCTAACACGCGGCTAAAATAAGCGTGAGCACTGATATCTGGCGGAGTCAGCAAACGATTGGCGTTGAGGGCTTTAATACCTTCATAGAGCAGATCGGCAATGATACGCTGATAGCGCAACTCCAATTCGAATGTTGTGGTTAGCGCGACCTCATCTATCGCTGGGGCGCTGACCGGAGGCTCTACGCGCTCTGGAACTTGGACGACACGCACCGTCTTGGCAGGCTGACAAGCACTTAAAAACAATAGCAAAACAAATGCTAAAAACATCTTATTAGGCCAGTGCAAAACCTTCCTTAAACTGTTCACAACACACTCTCACTGCGGCGCCGTAGCGCCAAATTTTGCAAGCGTTTAACCGTGACCGACTATCTCATTTAATGGCAAAAATCTCAACATTTCCCCGCGCTTTACCGCAGTCTTTGGCGGCACGATGGCGAGGCCATCGCTGTGACTCACCGACGATAGAACTCCCGAGCTCTGGCTACCCGTCAAGCGCAACACAGGCGCTACGCATGCACTATGCACACAATGCACCCGCAGATATTCCTGCCGCACTCCGGTAGTCTCCATTTCGAAATCGGCAGGCAGATACCAAGGAATCGCAGGAGGTTCGATCAAGCCACTCAGGCGCGCTAAACAAGGTCGCAGCACCAGCACAAAATTCACAAAAGCCGATACGGGGTTGCCGGGCAGACCGAAGAATGCTTTGTTCGCAATTGTACCAAATGCGAAGGGCTTACCCGGCTTGATTGCCAGCTTCCAGACACTCAGTTCTCCTACATTCTGTAATGCTGTGCGCACGTGATCCTCCTCCCCAACCGAGACACCACCACTACTAATGATGCAGTCAGCACCTTGCGCCGCGTCGAGCAGAGCTTGCTCCGTCGCCTTTAAAGTATCGGTGACAATGCCGCAGTCGAGCACCTCGTGCCCCAGCCCCTGCAAGAGACTACTTACGGTATAGAAATTCGAATTATAGATCTGCCCTGCCTGGAGTGGCTGACCGGGTCGCACTAATTCATTGCCAGTGGTCAACACGGCGACGCGCAGTGCTCGCCTGACCGTGAGTGCTTGCAAACCCACACCGGCCAGCATGCCAATATCGGGAGCGCGCAATTTATGTCCCGCGGAAAATAGCAGTTCGCCCTTTTCTACATCGGCACCGGCACGGCGCACGTTTGCACCAGCCTTCACCGGCACGTCTATCATGACAGTGTCGCCTTCGAGGCGACAATTCTCCTGCATCACAACCGCATCGGCTCCTTCTGGCACTGGGGCGCCGGTAAAGATGCGTGCTGCGGTGGTGGGGCTAAGTGTCTGCCCCACGCTACCGGCTGTAATGCGCTGAGATACAGGGAATTGTGTGATGCCTGCCTTCAGGTCTCGGCTATCGATCGCATAACCATCCATCGCACTATTATCGTAACCTGGCACAGCTAGAGGCGCATTAATGCTCTGCGCTAGAACGCGATGCAGCGCAGCGCTAAGAGGCACGTCTTCTTGACCCACTACAGGGCCAAGACTCGCCAGTATTTGCGTCAGCGCTTGTTCGATTGGGGTGAGCGTTGCGGAAGGCGAAAGCGCCATGACACTCCTTTGTAACATTTAGGTTTTTAACCGCTATGTTATAACCCCTATGCGGAGCTAATAACATCTTGAGATTGAGGCTTATGTAAACCCTTAACGAGAGCCTGCAGGCTGCCGTGCCAAGAGCGCTGCTTGATTCCGAAGGTGTCGAATATCTTCTTGGTCGCCATAGTGGTGTTGGCGATCTCCGGCGGGTCTGCGCGAAGCAGATTAAGGCTTAGATGGTCGAGCAACTTATACACGCTCTCGTCATGCTGCGCGGCCAGTTTAAGCACGTGCTGTACGAATTCGCTCTCGCGCTTCGTCTCCAAGCCACAGTAATGGTAAGTCCCCCAGACATTGGCGTGACAATCCACCTGTAGCGCGATGGCCACCAATACTCTCGCCACATCTTCGATGGGTGTAGGACTGAACTTGCGGCGCAAGACAGTAACCGCACCTTCGGCTTGCTTGGCCTCTTCGATCCAATGTTTGATGAGCTCATCCTGACCCACGCCGAATACCCAGCCAGTGCGCACAATAATATGTTTCTCCAGTGTCGAGGCGATCGCTTCCTCACCACGCAGACTACTGGCGCCATAGACCCCAGCGGGCCTCACCACATCGAGTTCGTTGTAGCCGAGTTTCTTCTCGCCGCTGAAGACATAGGCAGTGGACAGATGCACCAATGGAATATTGAGATGATCGCAGGCCTGCGCCAGTACCGAGGGTTGCTCGTGGTTGATCAATTCACAAGCCTGTGGGTCTCGCTCTGCCGCCATGATCGCGAGCTGACTACCGGCATGGTAAGAGGCAAGATTGATGACTTGATCTGGGCTGCACTTCGTGAGAACCCGCGCCACCTTTAGGGAGTCGCGGGGATCCAGTTTGCCCGCTTCGGGGGCGAAATAGTCTACACCACGCTGCTTAAGCAGCTTGATCAACTCTTCGCCGATTGGACTGTCGGCACCTACAATTAAAAGCTTCACCTTTCCCGCTTACCCTGCGTTTTGATCCCGGATTAAAATGGGATGTCGTCGTCGAAATTATCGAAATTGGATGGCGCGGGGGCTTTAGCTTGAGTCGCTTCGCGAGAACGATTACTGCTCTGTGTCGGCGCTGGAGCTGAGTCCTGATCGAACTGATTGTTGTCGTATTGCCCACCGCTGCCCGCACCGCCACCTTGACCGCGGGAATCCAGCATTTGCATTTCGTTTGCGACGATTTCGGTCGCATAGCGCTTAACGCCATCCTGCTCCCAAGAGCGCGTGCGCAGGCTGCCTTCAATGTAGATCTTGGAGCCCTTCTTGATATACTCGTTGACGATCTCCGCCAGTCGATTGAAGAACACTACGCGGTGCCATTCCGTCTTCTCTTGTGGCTGGCCAGTAGTTTTGTCCTTCCAAGTCTCACTGGTGGCCAGCGTGACATTGCTCACTGCGCCGCCGCTTGGGAGATAGCGCGTCTCGGGGTCTGCCCCACAATTGCCTACTAAAATAACCTTGTTTACGCCTCTGCTCGCCACATCATCCTCCAGAATTCTCTATTATCGCGCCTCGTTCCGCGGCGCGCTTCATTAAGCTGCCTAGTCTACCGCAAGCATAGCACCAAATAACAGAATCATTACCGCAGGCTTTGCGCTTAGCCGCTGGATTGACGATAATCACCTGTTTTATCCGCCTGCGGCAAGAGCGAGCATTACATGGACAAGATCGTCGTCAGAGGGGCACGTACCCATAATCTGAAAAATATCAATGTCACCATCCCTCGCGACAAACTCGTGGTCATCACTGGGCTTTCTGGTTCAGGCAAATCGTCGCTAGCCTTCGACACGCTCTACGCCGAAGGACAGCGCCGCTATGTGGAGTCTCTGTCCACCTATGCGCGGCAGTTTCTGTCCATGATGGACAAACCCGACATCGATCATATCGAGGGCCTATCCCCCGCCATCTCGATCGAACAAAAATCGACATCCCACAACCCTCGCTCTACCGTCGGGACCATCACTGAGATCTACGACTATCTGCGCTTGCTCTTCGCCCGAGTCGGCGACCCCTACTGCCCTACCCACCACCAGAAGCTCAAAGCGCAAACCGTTAGCCAGATGGTGGATCAGGTCTTGGCGTTGCCAGAAGGCACGCGCGTAATGATTCTCGCGCCTCTGGTACGTGGCCGCAAAGGCGAACACCTGCACGTCTTCAATGAGCTGAAAACTAGTGGGTATATTCGGGCGCGCATCAACGGCATCGTCACGGAGATCGACTATCCGCCAGAGCTGGAGAAAAACAAGAAACACAGCATCGACGTAGTCGTGGACCGGCTCAAGGTGCGTGAGGACATGCAACAGCGCCTAGCGGAGAGTTTCGAGAGCGCTCTGCAATTGACTGACGGCCTAGCGGTCGTAGCCTTTATGGGCGACGACGGAGGCACTACGCCGGCAGCAGACCTGCTGTTCTCCTCGCGCTTCGCCTGCCCGATTTGCGGCCATAGCATAAGCGAACTAGAGCCGCGCATGTTCTCCTTCAACAATCCCGCAGGTGCCTGCACCGGCTGCGATGGTTTAGGGCAGAAACAGTTCTTCGACCAGTCACGCATCATCACTGACGACTCCCTCAGCCTCGCCGAGGGCGCCATTCGCGGCTGGGATCGGCGCAATTTCTATTACTTCCAGATGCTATCCTCCCTAGCCAAACACTATGGCTTCGAGGTAGAGACGCCGTTCAAAGAGCTTAACTCTGCCCACCGCGAGGCGGTTCTGCGCGGCAGCGGCGATGAGGTAATCGATTTCCACTTTCTCAATGATCGTGGCGACACAGTCACTCGACGTCACGCCTTCGAGGGCATCTTACCGAACATGGAGCGCCGCTACCGCGAGACAGAGTCCAATATGGTGCGCGAGGACTTAGCACGTTTCTTGAGCTCGCAGTCTTGCCCAGAATGCGAAGGTACACGCCTTAAGCCAGAGGCCCGCAGCGTGTATATCGACCACATCAATCTCCCCACCGTGTCGGCTCTAACCATCACTAAAGCAGCGGATTATTTCAACACTCTCACGCTGCAAGGCAATCGCGCTACCATCGCAGAAAAGATCATTAAGGAATTGCAAGACCGGCTAAAATTCCTGATCGATGTCGGCCTGAATTATCTAACTCTAAACCGCAGCGCGGACACACTCTCCGGCGGCGAGGCCCAGCGCATTCGCCTAGCTAGCCAGATAGGCGCTGGCCTCGTTGGCGTAATGTACATCCTCGATGAACCCTCTATTGGCCTGCACCAGCGCGACAATGACCGCCTGCTGCGCACCCTGTTCCACCTGCGCGATATTGGCAATACCGTTATCGTGGTAGAGCATGATGAAGATGCCATTCGCCATGCCGACCACATCATCGACATCGGCCCCGGTGCCGGGGTGCATGGCGGCCAAATCGTTGCCCAGGGCACGCTGGAAGACATCCTCGCAGCGGAGGACTCCCTGACTGGCAAATACCTGTCTGGCCGTCTCAAGATCGATGTGCCCACAGAGCGGGTCAAAGCGAATGCCAAGAAACAGCTTCGTCTAAAAGGCGCCACAGGTAATAATTTAAGGAATGTCGATCTCAAAATTCCTCTCGGACTACTAACCTGTATCACCGGCGTCTCCGGATCGGGCAAGTCCACGCTGATTAATGGCACGCTTTACCCTCTCGCGGCAACCGCCCTCAACGGTGCGACTACGTTGAACGCGGCAGCCCATGAGGCAGTGGAAGGTCTGGATAAACTCGACAAGGTTGTCGACATCGACCAGAGCGCGATTGGCCGCACGCCGCGGTCGAACCCGGCCACCTACACCGGCATCTTCACGCCAGTGCGCGACTTGTTCGCGGGCACTCAAGAGGCACGTGCGCGTGGCTATAAGACCGGCCGCTTCAGCTTCAATGTGAAGGGTGGGCGTTGCGAGGCCTGTCAGGGCGATGGCATGGTCAAAGTTGAAATGCACTTCCTTCCCGATGTGTACGTGTCCTGCGATATCTGCCATGGCAAGCGCTACAACCGTGAGACTCTTGAAGTGCGCTACAAGGGCAAGAACATCAGTGAAGTGTTAGACATGACGATCGAAGATGCGCGGGAGTTCTTCGATGCAGTGCCTGCAATCGCACGCAAGTTGCAGATGCTGGTAGAGGTAGGTTTGTCCTATATCTGTCTAGGTCAGGCCGCCACAACTCTGTCGGGCGGCGAGGCACAGCGCGTGAAGCTTGCACGGGAATTATCGAAACGGGACACGGGCCAGACTCTCTACATCTTGGACGAGCCAACGACGGGCCTTCACTTTGAGGACATCAAACAGCTACTAGCCGTCCTGCACCGACTGCGCGATCAGGGCAACACGATAGTCGTGATCGAGCACAATCTAGACGTGATCAAGACGGCTGATTGGATTGTAGACTTGGGCCCGGAAGGCGGCGATGGCGGTGGCCTAATCATAGCCGAGGGCACTCCAGAGGACGTGGCCGCGAATCCAGCGTCCTATACTGGTAAATACTTGGGCCGATTGTTGGTTTAGTAATTCTCCGTAGCTCGAGTGGCACTGCGGCGTACTTCTCTGCCGGACACGCCGTAAATACATCGGCGGATTCAACTCTGAAGTGCATAACTCTACCGCGCTAGGCATATAACGCCCGCTTCAGCTACGCTGCGTAGTTGCGTGATCCTCCCCCGCTAAAATTGACGCTCGATACACGCTCCATCCTACGCTGTTATTTGTTCATATTCTGCTGGGCTATTGTATCCAACACCAGAGTGGAGGCGTGTATGATTATTGAACTGACTGATGTAGCCATTCAATGCTAGTCGCAACTCACTCTCATTCTTGAACCTTTCACCATGTATCTGTTCCGCTTTCAGGCTATGAAAGAACGATTCCATGTGGGCGTTGTCCGTGCACTTACCCGGCCTATTCATGCTTGATCTAATTCCATATCGCGTCAGTTCGTTCTGTATTAGATAGGCACCATATTCAATGCCCCGATCCGTATGAAATATCAAGCCTTCTTTTGGTTGCCGAACCTTCAGTGCATTTTTGAGCGCTCTTAGTGTTAGCTCTGCCGTTGTATGTGGCCCTAAGGACCAACCAATGACTCTTTTTGAGAATACATCAAGTACTACTGCCAAATAGAACCAGTCGTCCTTAACTCGTATGTAGGTTAGATCGGCAACCCACTGCTGATCTATAGAGGTAGGCGCTGGAGCTTTCAGCTTCAAGCTCTTATGCCGCCGAAAGAACTTCTCGATACCAGGTGTTCGTCGATAAAGTGTAGTCACCTTGCCCATCAAGCCGGCCTCAATCATGAGTCTTTCAACACGCTTGCGCCCAACATGAATACCTTGTTTAGTAAGGGCTGCATGGACTCGCGGAGTCCCGTATATTCCGCGACTATCTTCATGTATTCGCTGTATCTTCTTCAGTAAATGCCTATCGGCCTATACTCGATCCGAAGGAGGCCGATCAAGCCACGCACAATAGCCACCCGTGGTAACGCCCAACCAATTGCAAAGGTATCTGACACCTAATTCTTGTCCGTGGACCTGGATGAATCCAAATCGCTCTGATGTTGATCCGCCAGATACCGTTGCCACTTTTTTTGGAGATCGTTCTCCTTTTTAAGCCGGTATTATCTCGCCTGAGTTTCTCAACCTCGTTCAGCTCGAGCAAAGTCGAAGTTGTTTTCTCTTTTATTACATTCACACGTTTGGCGCAGTCGGGCTTTATGTTGCCATCGCGATACTCTTTTCTCCAACGCGACAACATGAACGGGTGTATATCTAGACTTTCGGCGACTTATTTGCTTTGTATTCCTTCTAGATAGCTCAACTCAACGGCTTTAACCTTAAAGTCTGTTGAGTAGCTCCATGTCTTTCTTGGCTTTGTATATTTTGGCATTTCACTTCCTCTAGTTATGAGGAGGTGTCTACTAAAGCGGGGGAACTACAGCGTCCGCCTTATTTCGCTTGTTATATGCCACCACTGGGACCTATGGGCACAATCATTTGATATACCTGTGGATTGAGTGCTTGCATTGCAGGATGACCCGACGAGAAAATCCGATCACCTTGCACCTGACGGTATTCAGGCGATCCGGTTGCACTAACGTCGGGTCTTAGTCTGATGACAACCAACCGCTCTTTTTGACCGCGCTCGAAATCATCGCCACCCGGGCACCCGAGCATCGTCAAAAAGCCACGCCTGCAATCTACAATCGTACCTCCGTAGTCGAATGCGAAACCTGCGAGCTTGAAGGGAAAACGAGCCAATCTTGCTCGGTCTGCTGGGAGTGTCCAGAGACACTGAAAAGCATTGTGATCATGAATAAGCTGCAGGCAAACAAATGGTCAATCATACACAGAGCTCTCTCATGGCATATAACGCCCGCAACAACGGCGGAGCGAGGCGACGTCCGGGCCCGCAGGGCCGAACTGATTGCCATTGTTATGCTGCGTTACGCAAATCCTTTACCATTTTCTGAGTCATGAGTGCAGACCCTTCCCTTGGTTCTTCAACGTGTCCGGACGGCACAAAGCCCGATGAATGATACAAGTGTATTGCTGCGTTGTTAGTCGTAGTGACAGACAACACCATAAGCTCGCAGCCTCTTGTCATTGCCCACGCAGATATGCGCTCAATAAGTGCTTTGGCAGGGTTTAGTTCAGGCTCGAACTTATCAGTAGCCGCAAACCCAGCCTCCTAGTGGTAAATACTTAAGTCGACTCTTGGTTCGAAGAACCCGATGTCTTGGTGGCGTAGCAGGGCGTCGTGGAGCTGTCGGTGCACGCCGCAAACCCACCCATGGAGGCTTAGCGCATCAGCATCCAACTGCCATGGATGGGTTCACGGCGTCTCTCAGCAGCCCTTACCTTGCAGTGCGCTCCAACCACCAAACTATTTAAACTGGGCTAGAACTACTGAAGCGCGCCCCATCCACTGATCTCCACAATCAATGGGCGAGCACTGAACCCCTATCGGCAAGAGAAGTTCTCAGCTTTCCAGTTCGCAGGATTATCCGCACCACCAGCAGGGCCAGTGAAGATCGATTGCTGCGGGTATGGACATAGCAACCGCTCGTTGTCGACGCTGCCATTACTGCTGTGGGTGGCAGTGATGCTATCTGGCGCCTCGCCCTTCTCTACCCAGTCCACTAATGCCGGTAACTTATCCCACGTGTTCGGTCCTGGCCCACCACCACAATGCCCCATCCCAGGCGCCAAGAACAAACGCGTGCTGTCCATCGCCGCACTCATCTGACCACCATAAGTGGCAGCAACCATCGTATCGAAATATTGCACCGTCGCCTTCGCCGACGATAGAGAATCGCTCCAACCGTGGTACAGCAATAGTTTGCCGTTATTTTCCTCAAGAAAACGCGTCAAGTCAGGATCTGTCGCATCCATGATCGATTGCATTACGCTCGCCTTGCCGTCCGCCAAATCATTGATATCGAACTCCAGCCACGAGAATTCCGGCAGTGCCGCATTGCGACCCGGCACGTGCGTCGGTCTCGTCATGTCTGGTATTACCACGCCAGGATCAGTCTCATAGAATAGATAATTCACGTGATCACCGGCCGGCCCCATTAGCATTGACGGACCATTGCTGTTTGCCGCATTAGGCACATAGAGATTCACCCACTCTCGCTCCGAACCTAGCGCCTTGCCTGGGTATAGAACTTGCCCGTTTCTGTCCGAGGGGCCACTGTAAAAATCCTTAATCGTCTGCAACTGCGCAAGCGTGAAGCAGCTATCTCCCGACGCTCCAGAGGAACACATCAAGTCAGCCAGATCGCGCTGCGGTTCGAACTCGCAGCTCATTGGATTGCTTAGGAGTCCATCGCGGATGCCGTCGTTTGCATCGCATTTCTCCAGCACTCGATCATTCAGGACATCGAGCAGTTTGACGCTATCAAAACTGCCGTCACCATCGGTATCCACCGCTAGATTGCCGGCGAAATCGTCCTTGAATTGACGCTGTAGCCACCACACACCCGCCGCGTTCATGGCCTGATAATAATTAACCGGTGCGCCGGCTACGATGCCGTCGAAGTCATTGGGAAAGCGCTGGGCTTCCATCAGGCCTTGTCGGCCACCAGTGGAGCAGCCTTCGAAATAAGAATAGCTCGGCTCACTGCGATAATAGGCTTGCGCTAAGGCTTTGCCCGCCATCACTGTGAGGTGCACGGATCGGTAACCGAAGTCGATTTCTGCTTGGCGATTATTGAAGCCGAATTGCGAGCCCGGTTCGACGGCGTTGTCGTGACCGGTGTTGCTGTTGGCAACAGCATAGCCTTCGGCAAGACGATGGTTCGCGAAATCCAAGTCGCCGTCCTTTCCGCCGTCGCCCCATTGTAGGAAGCGGGCGTTCCAATTGCCAGGCAAGGGTAATTGCACATGGTAGTGTGTAGCCGGACCGCCGAGGCCGCGTACATAGCAATAGGCCGGCGTACTTCCTTGGGCAGGCATTATCTGCGCGGAGAGAATTGTCAGGTTCGTCGTGAACGCCAGCGCCTCGCAGGCTTGGGTATCGGCAGCGGACTGCGCGTGTGCCGCGTTCATCAGCCCACAAACGGCTGAGCTAAGTAGGGCAAGTCGAGAGAGTGTTCTTATCATTATTGGCTCCTCAAAACTCGATCGCCTGCCATCGAGGCGACCGTTTATTGAGCCGGATAATGGCTTATTCGTGGCGCAAGGACAAGGCGATTAACATCACTCATGCAAGGCCAATGGTAAGACCGAGCACCTTGATAATAGAAAAGAGTTTGTGGCCAGCAAGATTGCGTAACGCGACTAGCAGGTAATTTCGCAGCATCTTCTTTCTCTTCTTTTGGGAATATGAATTCAGCTTTGAAAAAGCGCTGTGGCAAGTGAATAAAAAAACGGGCTGCCATTTCTGACGCACATCACCTCAGAAATGGCAGCTCTCAAACTTCGCTAACCGACCAAGGTTTAGCAAGCTTCGGGCCAAAAAAATAAACTATTTTGATTCAGGCACTTAGAGCCTGGTCGCGGCGAGTGTTATGCGCAAACACACCAAGGGTTTGCGAAACTCACCACGTTATTCTTACTTGAAGAAGTAGTGGCAGCCTAAAGCGTTGCACTTTAGGCCGCCGAAAGTTTCTTATCTAGCGCGGCACGTTCTCTGCCTGCCGCAGAAGATAGGCACGAATATTTTCCACCTCGATCGCGCCGAGGTCTTCCGCGAAACTCGCCATCCCGCGGGACGCGAAGAGGCCGTCGAGGACGATGCTCATGAATGCATCCTGATTGAGGATGCTGGAGGAGTAACGCAGGTCTGGTATCGTGCCAACGCTTAGGGCGGCAGGCCCATGACAGACTGCGCAGTAGCCCCCATACGCTGCCCCACCTGCAACGGTATCGCCGCGAGTAGTCGTCATGCTTGTCTGTAATGGTCCAGGAGTAATAATCTCCGCGATAGGTAGCGGCTCGTCGGCGCCCAATTTGAAGGCGATAAGACGGCCGTTCATGTTGCGTGGTCCATTGCCCGATAGCAGCCCCATGGTCAAGGGAATAGCGCCCCCCTGCCCGGCCAGCGCCAGTACATACTGCTCGCCATCCAACTCATAGGTCACTGGGCCGCCCAAGATGGCGTCGCCGACTTGAGTAGTCCAATACTCCGTACCGTCGTCGGTGCCGTAGGCGTGGAATGCGCCATCGGCAGAGCCTTGGAACACGAGGCCGCCGGCTGTAGCGAGCGTACCGCTATTGCCGTAAACAGGGTAGTCGACGCGCCAGGCGGGTGATTGTGTCACCGGGTTCCATGCGATCAGGCTCGAGGGCGTCATAGCCGCAGAGCGCGCACGATCCTGCGGGTTGAGAAGTTCGCCCTGGGAGGCGCCAAGGCCTAGATTCCAGCCGACCTGATTCGTGTTCATGCTGCCCGAGCTGGAGTACACAGATGAGGTGTTCTGTGTCGGTAGAAACACATAACCGGTCACGGGATCGCGGGACATTGGATACCAGTTATGGCCACCCAGTGGACCGGGAAACACGACCATGGGCTGATCCTTATAACGTATTCCTTCCATCTCTATTGGGCGTCCAGTCACGGGGTCTAGGCCCGAGGCCCAGTTGATCTCCACGTAATTATTGCCAGAGATGAACTCGCCCGTAGTGCGGTCAATGACATAGAAGAAGCCGTTCTTCGGAGCCTGCATCAGCACCTTACGCATGCGGCCATCGATCTCGATGTCGGCCAGCATGATGTGTTGAGTTGCCGTGTAGTCCCATGATTCCGCAGGCGTGGTCTGGAAGTGCCAAACATACTCGCCTGTGTCCGGGCGCAGCGCCACGATAGAGGACAAGAACAGATTATCGCCCTCGCCGTTCGAGCGAATCTGATAGTTCCACGGGCTGCCGTTGCCAACGCCGATATACAGAAGGTTGAGCTCGGGGTCATAGGCCATGGCATCCCACGCGGTGCCACCACCGCCTAAGGCCCACCATTCTCCTGCCCAAGTCTCCGCAGCCATCTCCATCGCGGGGCTCTCAAAGCCGTCGGCGGGATTGCCGGGCACCGTGTAGAAGCGCCACAGCATTTCGCCGGACTCGGCGTCATAAGCGGACACATAGCCACGTACACCAAGCTCCGCTCCACCATTGCCGATAATCACGCGACCGTCGATCACGCGTGGTGCGCCGGTGATGGTATAGCGCAACTCGGGATCTGCAGATACAACATCCCAGGCGAGCTCACCTGTCTCGCGATCGAGCGCGATAAGGCGACCATCGATGGTGCCGAAAAAGACTTTGTCACCCCACGCCGCCATGCCGCGGTTCACAACGTCGCAACAGGCATTCACGCCATAGCGACCCGGCACACGGGGATCATAACGCCACTTCTCTTCGCCAGTGCGAGCATCTACAGCGAAGGCCTTGCTCCACGCCGAGGTGAAATAGATGGTGCCGTCGATAACGAGTGGCGTCGCTTCCTGACCGCGGTTGGTATCCAACTCGAAGGACCACGCCACGCCGAGGTTTTGCACACTATCGCGATTGATTTGATCTAGCGGACTAAAGCGATCCTCCGCATAGGTTCGGCCATAACTGAGCCATTCGGCGTTATTCGTTGCCGCGTTAGCAAGATCCTGCGCATCGATGAGCTCGTCGGGAGGGGCTGCTTCTGCCGATGCTTGGCTTGCGTCCGTATCCTGCGGGGCGCTGCTGGGTTCAGGCGAGCATGCGGCCAGCGCTATCAGCAGGCCGAGGTGGAACAAAACATGTTTTTTCATCATTAGTGAGTCTCTTCTCCGAGTAAGCGATGAGCATAAACAGGTGGCCGTAACGGTGCAAGGAAGCGTCAGGCCTTTTGCGTAAAAAGAGGCGTATTCTAGGGATTACCTCGCCATCAAAAGCAGTAACACAGGCAATTTCGCCAATACATGGTAAATCTCCCCAGCACGCTCTACAGTGAAACCACTCATCTTATTGTTTTAATTATCTATTCTCTATTGGCATGGTGTTTGCAAACAGCATAACAATCAAGAGAGTCTGCTTGCTCGCTCTCGCAAGTAATCCCATGGAGCTATAAAGATGATTATAAAAACAGAGAACCTTAGCAAACTCTTCCGCACTGAGGATGTCGAGACTACCGCCTTGGGTGGCGTGAATATGCAAGTGGTCGAGAAAGAGTTTGTCTCTATTATGGGGCCTTCCGGCTGTGGCAAATCTACACTGCTCAACATCATTGGTTTAATCGACAATCCCGATGGCGGCAAGTTCTACTTCCTCGAGGAGGATATCTCCCGAGTCGGCGAAAGAGAGCGCGCCATATTGCGTAAAGAGAATCTCGGCTTCATCTTTCAAAGCTTCAACCTCATCGACGAACTCAGTGTCTACGAGAATGTCGAACTTCCACTGATCTACACCAAGGTCCCCGCTGCGGAGCGCAAGCGGCGCGTCGAAGCCGTCATTGAGAAGATGAATATGGGCCACCGTATTCGCCATTTCCCACAACAACTCTCTGGCGGACAACAACAACGCGTGGCCGTGGCCCGTGCCCTTGTAAACGAACCTAAACTCATACTTGCCGATGAACCAACAGGAAACTTGGACAGCGAACACGGCGATGAGGTGATGCGGCTACTGCAGCAATTGAATTCCGAAGGCACTACGATCGTGATGGTGACCCACTCGGCAGAACATGCCGAATACGGCACCCGCATCATTCGTATGTTGGACGGCCAAGTCGTCTCACCCATCGCTGCCTAATCGAGGAAATCATCATGTTCGGCAACTCATTATTCGCCAACTATATGCGAATCGGCAAACGCAGCCTTGTTAAGGACCGCGCCTATAGTGTGATCAATATTGCGGGTCTCACCATCGGTATCGCCTGCTGCCTAATTCTCAGTCTCTATCTTTATAATGCGCTCAATTACGATGCTTATCACGACAAGCAAGAACGCGTTTACCGCATAGTGAATGAGCTAACCATGAACGGCAAAACCGATTTCGCGGCTGCGACTTCGAGCCAGCTTGGCCCAATACTCGAGGAGCAGTTTCCCGAAGTAGTAGATTCTGTGCGCGTGATGGAAGTTCCCTTCGCCCAGGCCTTGTTGCGGGACAGCAACAACCAGGCTTATTTCTGGAACAAACTGTTTTACGCAGATCCGTCGATCTTCTCACTGTTTACCCACGATGTGATCTATGGCGATCCGGCTTCAGCGCTCATCGACCCAAATAGCATGGCGGTAAGTGAGAGTTTCTCTCGACGTTACTTCGGAGATCGCAATCCAATAGGCGAATCCATTTCCAATGATTCGAATACCTTCCGCATCGATCTTGTTTTCGCAGACCAACCAGAGAATACACATGTGCAGTACGATGCATTGATCTCCTATAACCGGCTTCCGCAGTTGGAAGGCGCGCAGCGTCGCGAAGCGCTTTGGAACATCGGCATCTACACTTACCTACTCATGCAAGAAGGCTATGACCCCGCAGACTTTCAGCGCATTTCTACCACTTTCTACGACGATAATATGCGCGAGATGGCGGAACAACTGAACATTAACGCCACACTGCGTTTCGAGCTGGAGCCTATCGCGCGCGTGCACCTTTACTCGACGACTATCTACGACTTGCCTCGCGGCAATATTTTCTATGTTTATGCCTTTGGCGCCATCGCCCTGTTTGTGTTACTTGTTGCTTGTATCAACTATATGAATCTCGCTACCGCACGCTCCACTAGGCGCGCAAAAGAAGTCGGCATGCGTAAGGTCTTAGGCGCATCTCGTAGCCAGCTCGTGACGCAATTCATAGGCGAATCGGTATTCTATGTCGTCGCCTCGCTCGCGCTCGCTCTACTGCTCTGCGCCTTAATGATCAACTTGACGCCACTATCCTCGCTCCTCGACTCGCCCTTGCCTATGAGCCTATTGCTGGCACCGAGCACCTTATTATTGCTAATCTTCGCTGCGATCATACTGGGCATTGTCTCTGGCCTTTACCCCGCCTTCTATCTTTCCGCGATTCCGCCCGTGGCGGCATTCCGTGGTGTACAGGGCACGGGCCGCGGTGGAAGTGGTGTTCGTCAGGCACTCGTGCTTCTACAGTTCGTTATCTCCGTCACTGTCATAGCCTGCACCTTGTTGATGCTAGCGCAGATGCGCTTCGTACAGAACAAGGCGCTCGGCTTCGAGCCAGAAAATCGCTTAGTCATTCGCGTTTCCGGGGCAGATCAAGTGGAGCGCATGCCGGCATTTATGGAGGAGTTGCGCCGCGAACCCGGCGTACAAGCAGTTGCTGCGTCGGGGCATCTACCCGGGCGCCCCATCAGCCTGAACGCCCTCAACGTGGAAGACGAAAACGGGGCGATGCAACAACGTAGTGTGAGCACAATGAGTGTGCGCCCAGGTCTCATCTCAGCCTTAGGTATGCGCATGGTCCAGGGAAGAGATTTCGACGTGAATCGGAGTAATGATAAACGTAGAACGGTCGTGGTCAACGAGAGCATGGTCACCGCAATGGGTTGGACCAAACCGCTAGGCAAACACTTCCAGACTTTCGATACGGAAGAAGAAGCACCGATAGAAGTTATTGGAGTAGTCGAGGACTTTCATGTCGCAGGTCTACAACACCCCATCGCGCCTCTGGCAATGATGTACAACGAACCCGAATGGAATGAATCGAATAGCAACCGACGAACCTCTTATTCCGAACAACTCGTTATCCATGTGCAGGAAGATGCTTTACAGTCATTTATCCCAACATTAGAGCAACGTTGGGCGCAATTCGACCCAGAGCACCCCCTAGATTTCACGTTCCTGAGTGCCACGATGGACGATCTATATGGCTCTGAGCGCAAACTGATGCAGTTGGTCTCTCTATTTGCGGGTCTCTGTATCTTTATCTCCTGCCTCGGGCTGTTTGGACTGTCTGCGTTCAACACTGCACAGCGCACAAAGGAGATAGGTATCCGCAAGGTATTGGGCGCCTCAACAAGCGGTATAATAATGTTACTGTTCCGCAATATTTTAGGACTTGTAGCAGTGGCTGCAGTAATCGCCTCTGTGCTCTCCTTCTGGGCCGTTGGAAGATGGTTAGAGAGTTTCTACTACCGTATCGAGCTATTGGGTCCAAATCTTTTACTCTTTGCTGTGGCGGCTTTCCTTGCCATAATCGTGGCCTTTGTAACGATGGCTTTGCAGTCTTTCAAAACCGCGCAGGCTAATCCGATTCTCGCGCTGCGACATGAATAGAGTTAATTAGAGGTTCTCTAGGATGACGATGGATCGAGTAATTGAGAAAAAGACTAAGCCACTTTGGCAATGGGCGCTCATCCTCTGCGCTGCGGGAGCACTACTCTGGTTTCTATGGGGTTTGTTGGGCGATGCATCGATACGCACTTTCCGTGTGTCTGAACAGCAGACCACTATAGCAAGTGTGCAGTATGGCCCCTTCGAGGATGTCACGCCGATTCGTGGTTCTATTCAGCCCTTCAACAGCGTTTTCCTAGACGCAGTGGACGGTGGTGTCGTAGAAGAGGTTCTAGTCGAAGAGGGTAGTTTCGTTGAGGTAGGACAGCCCTTGCTGCAATTAAGCAACACTGATCTACGCCTAAACGTCGCTCGCAACGACACTTCCATCACAGAACAACTGAACAATCTTTCCAATATCTCTAACGGCATGGAGACCACCACACTAAACACCGAGAGGCAGTTAATCGAGATCGAGTATCGCATCGCAGTTCTTGAGCGGCAGGAACAACGTTTAAAGCAACTCGCCACTGATAGCCTAGTCTCCCAAGAACAATACGAGTCCATAGTCGATGAACTCGCCTATCAACGCAGATTGCTAGTGAACACAGAGGCTCGACAAACCCTAGAGGATCGTATTCGCAAGGATCGTATGCAACAGATTGCATTACAAGTAAATAAACTAGAGGAAAACCTAGCTCTTTCTCAGAGCAGCTTCGAAAATCTTTTAGTGCGGGCGCCTATCGCCGGGCAACTGACCTCACTTTTAGTCGAGGTTGGTGAGAATAAAATTCGGGGCCAACGCTTGGGCCAAATCGATGTGGTGGAGCAGTACAAGATCGTTGCACAAGTTGACGAGTACTATGTCACCCGCGTTGCACTAGATCAGTCCGCGCGTTTTACGCTAACAGGAACGCAGTTTGAAGCGCGCGTGATAAAAATATATCCAGAGGTCACCGAGGGTACTTTCACAGTGGACTTGGTCTTCGAGGGCACCGCTCCGGAGAACTTACGCCGCGGACAAACCCTGCAGCTCGACCTTACACTGGGCAGCGCTGTAGAGTCTCTCCTGCTGCCATTGGGAAGTTTTATTCAAGACACGGGAGGCAACTGGGTGTTTGTCGTGGCTAGCGATGGGGAGTATGCAACGCGACGCGATATTCGTGTAGGGCGCCGCAATAATCGTTTCATCGAAATTGTCGACGGACTGCAACAAGGCGACCGGGTCATCACCTCCAGCTATGCGCAGATGCTTACTATGGAGCGTATACAACTTACCAATTAGTACTGAATCAAGTCGGGTCGCACTTTTTGCTCACAAAGTGTTTAGCAAAAAACTATTTAGCAACAGCCTGCACACGCACGGTCAGCGACACTTCCGACTCTCCCGCTTCAGCCACTGGGCTTTCCTTCTCCATCGAATCCATTGCCATCCCGCGCGCCAACATTACTGGCTGTGAATAACCCAATGCTGCGTCGATATCCAAAGTCGCAATATCGACTTCGGTTTTACCCATCGCTTGTGCCGCACGCTCTGCGTTAGCCCGCGCTCTCGAGATTGCACGCTCCATGAGGCTATCGCGTACCTCATCGGCACGCTCCGTGCTCAAGGCATAGCTCAGATTGTTCATCACGAAACCCATGCCCTGAATCTCGCCAGCTAACGCTAAAAGACTCTGCGCATCTTTGCCTTCCAAGGTGATGGCCTGGGAGCCTTGCCAGATTTGGTCCGGACGCCCACCTTGCGGCGCTGTATTGGTTTGATAAACGGCATAGTAGCCGGTAGAAACCTTCACGCTGTCCACGCCTTCGGACTCGCCGAGCGCCACCTCCATAGCCGCGTTGATCTCTCTCTGCAGTGTCTGCGCATTGCGGTTCTGACGCTCGATGCGCAGAGTAGCAATAAGCGTATCTTGCTCAACGCTGACTCGCTCAGTAACCGATAATGTGATGAGGGTTTGGCCCTCGGGCAGCAGATTGATGTCCTGGGCGTTGGCCGTCAATGGCAATAACCCAACGCAAAAAGCGAATAAGGGGGTGGTCAATAACTTCATGTCTAGACTCCTTGTTAATGCGAATGTTCTGGTTTGAGCGATAGCGTCAGCATAGCGCAATCAATCGGCAAATTAGTCGTCGCCATTATAGGTTTAGTTTGCATGAATGGCGGCTTAATCGATGGGCGAGAATTGCGCCACTGGCAGAGGTTGGCATTTTTCTCGAGGCTGTTATAGATTAACAGGCATGCGCTACGATGCCGACAACATAGCACCCGATATTCGCGTCACACAGATTGGCGAGGACGCCCTGCTATTCCTTTTCACCCCTGCCACTGTGCAACGAGTCGCCCCTTCCACCCAACAAAGACTCTGGCAACTTACCTATTGGTTAGAGCCCCAGCGCGCCTCACTGGGCCTTATCGAAATCGTCCCTGGCATGGGCAACCTGCTTATTAGAGCGTCACATAAGACTCTTCTAAGCACCATAAGGGATCTCGTCTTGACACATTGGCCCCAATTACCAGATCAAGATGTCCAAGGTCGGTGTATAGAGATCCCAGTGACCTATGGTGGCGCTCACGGACCCGATCTCGACGCCGTTGCGGCTCAATGCAGTATTTCCTCAGAACGTCTTATCGCCTTGCATAGCACGGCGCTCTATCGAGTCTATTGCCTAGGCTTCCAGCCGGGCTTTGCTTATCTCGGTGGCCTAGACCCTGCCCTCGAAATTCCTCGTCTCGACACACCCCGACTCTCGGTCCCTGCTGGCTCTGTCGCAATCGGCGGCTCGCAGACCGCCGTCTATCCCAGCAACTCCCCCGGCGGTTGGCATATCATTGGTCATACCGAGACCTCATTGTTCGACCCAACTTCAGTGCAGGCCTCCCTTCTCAGACCGGGCGATCGCGTGCGTTTCGTGGTTATGGAGGGAGCGCCATGATCGAGGTGCTACGTTGCGGTCCCTTTACAACTGTGCAGGATCTAGGGCGCTTTGGACTGCGCCATCTCGGCGTAAGTCAGGCCGGAGTATTGGACCCCATTGCCACTCATCAGGCGAATCTACTCTTAGGCAACGACCCGAATGCAGCTGTAATGGAACTCACTGCAGGACCTTTGCAACTAGCCTTCCATCAGGACTGTACTGTCGTAGTGACTGGAGTCGACTTCACCACTAGCATCTCTACCGGTAAGGCAGCGGCCCAGCAAGAGTCTTTATTACCGGGCCAACCCGTAGCGTTAAAAGCGGGCATGCAAATCACTTTGCAACGCCCCACAATTCCGGGCACACGAGCCTATGTGGCAGTCTCCGGTGGCATCGACGTGCCAGTTGTTCTCGGCTCTCGTAGCACAGACTTAAAAGCAGGATTTGGGGGTTTGCATGGACGGGCGCTTCAGGCGGGCGACGCACTAGCGATAGGGCGTTTTTTCACGCCACCGCGGCAGATTCCCTGCGGCATAAGGCCGCTTACGCCCTCTCATGTGTTGCGCGCATTGCCAGGTCCAAACTACGACGCTTTTACGCCTGCCGCTCATAAACGCTTCTGGATGCAACCCTGGGGCATTAGTCATCAAAGTAATCGCATGGGCCTACGCCTCAATGGGCAAGCCCTAACTCTCAACAATCCCCTTAGCCTGCTCTCGGCGGGCGTATTACCAGGAGACGTGCAAGTGCCTACAAGTGGATTGCCCATCGTGCTATCGAACGATGCGCAGACCATAGGCGGCTACCCGCGAATCGCCAGTGTCATTCAAGCCGATATATGGCAGCTAGCACACCTGCCTCCACTTACCTCGGTCTATTTCCAACCGGTTACCCATGCGGTAGCGGCACAGGCACGCGAGCGCCAGTTGCGATATCTTGAGCGACTTGCGGCCTCACTTGCGGGGAACGATTGAGATTGTGGAAACTTAACGTTTACTAACCGTGTAAACCAAATCGTAACTACGCTTCGTCGTTGAGCTTCCAATAGTAGTTGAATTGGACACAGTGGCGTTAAACACAAGCTGAGTGGCAGTGCTTAAAATAGAACTAACTGAGACTGTGTCTATTTTAGGTAGAGTGCCTGCGAAACTTGTTCTTACAAATGCAACGAGAATCGCGGAATCCGTGCTGTCCGGCAATGCAACTCCATAGTTCCTAATATCGACCTTTTGAGCGATAGAAGTACTAAGCATAATCACCGTCCCGGTCCCGGTGATCCTTAAATCGTATATTGGTGCTGCAGGCGTATTCTCTGTATTGATTTGCGTGATCAAGGAAGCTAGCTGGCCTACGTACACAAAATTCGGGCCATGGCTACCGCCCTTCACAGAAACTGTTGCGCCATCAACTTGGATGGTCAACCCAGTGGATGGGTAGAAGCGCTTCACTAGATTGCCCTCGAGTTGATTAAACGAGAGTAGGCTGGCTGGAAACAGGTTTGCAAAATAGGTTTCGGCTAAACCAAACAATTGATTGGCGAGAGTTATATTGGTCGTCGCCGTGCCACTGCCACAGCCAGTTACAAGGCTGGTACGATTACCGACAAGCGTTGAGAACGCCAAACCACTGCTGGACTGGACCGTTAGAGTCATCGCGGTTGACGACAAAGCATTTAGATCTAGGCTAACACTTAAGCCAGTATTGACGTTTTCCCAATAGGCGCGATTAGGGCTCGATTGTCGTGCGAAGGGGGTCCCTAACGATACACCGTCGAGACACAGACTTCCGTTGGCATCTACCACGACCTGTGCTGCAGCGCCGTCACTAAAAGGGGAAAAGGGTGTAGCCGAAGCGAACGCCATAGAATAAGTGCCAGCGGAACTCGCGGGCACCGTTGCCGCCACTGAAACATTGTTCAACTGTGCTAGAACGTTACTCAATGTGCCATAAGCCACAGGTGCGAGATTGTTGCCGAATTCACCACCATTTACATAAACGATTCCAGATTTTACAGCGACAAATACCTGGCTATCGAAATAATAGCGGTAGGTATAACCGTCGAGCTTCTGATTGTAGGTTTGCGGCCCCGCAGGGAATACCGAAGGGTATTTCTTCTCGATCAAACCAAAAAAGTTATTGATGTTGGTGAGATCCGGATCGACCCCTTTCGCTCCGGAACACTCGGTAGCAAGTGAAGTCTTATTTCCTTTAAACAAGCCATAGGTTGTACCTCCTAGTGACTGGAATGAAAACTCGCCTATTGCAATATTGTCGTTAAAAGTGGCTGGATCATCGTCGCGGGATAGATCTGTCGTGTAACGCAGATTGCCATTGCTGTTGTTCCAAATCGCGATGTTGTTACTAATGACGGGGAACGAGAGTGCTAGCTCCCCCACACAGAGTTGGCCCGTCTTGGTGACGACAAAATTTAGCTACGAGCCATCCGCGAGTGGCGAAAATGACTGAGTTTCTGTGAGGGCAAGGAGGTACGTGCCTTGATAGAATGCCGTAAGGCGATTGGGTACTAACATCGTGCTAATGCTTTGCACTATATCGGCTAATTTACCAACAGAAATGAACTTGTCGCCAAAGTCTCCACCACGCGCGAATACATCTCCACTTTTTATTGCAAGATAGATGCCAGTGCTCGGATAGTACCGAAACACATCAAAGCCACTGCCGATTTGATTGAAGTTAAACGAAGAGCTCGCAAAGAGTGTTGGGTAAGTGGACTCGGCCAAACTAAACATCGTATTTGCGACACTAGTGTTTAATCGAGGAGAGCCACAGCTACCATTGTCGAAGACTGGCGAGTTGCCTGTTAGGCGGCCGTATAGATTTCCAGCATTGGATTGCAAATCAAAACCGGCGAACGGGATTTGATTAATATTGAGCGAGAAACTTACGTCCAAAGCGGGAACGTCCCAACGCACAAGGCCAAAGAGGCCGCCCTGAAGTGCAGGCGCACTTGCGAGTAGGTCCACGGCACCCGAGTTTTTGTTTTTCGCACATAATTCGCCATAGCCGGTGACATATAGCAAGATATCGTCTGAAGAATTCGCGGAGCTTGTATTCTGAATCGGCGACAAAGGTGTCGCGTTGACCATTTCCAATGTGTAGAAACCCTGCAATGCTTGAGGGATACTCACAAAGGTCGATTGCGCGAAACTCCCACCAGATAGGCCGCACATTAGCGCGGCTATTCCGAATTAACTATGTTTAGAGAACTTCTTCAGCATTCGAACTCCGATGCGTAAAAACAAGTGTGTACGCCCTTTCTCTTGAATAAAGCTCTCGGGTCGACATTGTGCGCTATTAGCACTCGTTATGTCCGCTCTGGCTAGCCCCATCTCCTTGTTTCTAGGGCAAAAAGTGACCATTTTTGCGTGGAGTCTCCCAAGTTTATCGACTATCCTCTTAGAAAACTGCGATAGGATAAAGAATGCAAATCGACCTTAATGCCGACCTCGGGGAAGGCGCCCCCTATGATCGCGAGCTTCTGGCGATCGTGAGCTCTGCCAATATCAGCTGCGGAGCACACGCAGGGGATGCCGACACTATTGCCAATGCCATTCGCCTAGCGCGGGCGCATGGAGTGCGCATCGGCGCCCACCCCTCCTTTCCAGATAGAGAGAATTTCGGGCGCAAGGCGATGCAGATGCCCGTTCCCAGCCTGCGCAATCATCTGCTTTACCAATTACATGCTCTGCGCGGCATGGCGCTTACTCAGGGCGCACAGCTCACCCACATCAAGCCACACGGCGCGCTCTATAATCAGGCGGCGGTGGATCGCAAGTTGGCCGAAGAGCTCGCCCTGATCTTGCAGGAGTTCGACCCGCAACTCGCAGTAGTTGGCTTAGCCGGTGGTGAGTTACTGCGTCACGTCAAGCAATTAGGCTTGAAGGCGATCGCCGAGGGTTTTGCGGATCGTCGCTATGCCGCGAACGGCACGCTAGTGCCACGCTCCGACCCTCAAGGAGTGATCCACGATCCGCAACAGGCAGTAGCTCAGTGTCTCGAAATGATTGGTGAGGGTAAGGTCACGACCTTGGGAGGGCGGCGTATCGACATGCACGTCGATACCGTTTGCCTGCATGGCGATACGCAGGATGCACTGATTTTAGCGCAATCCCTCGTTTGTGCATTGGACAAGGCAGGCATTGCAATTAATCGTGCTTAATCTACTTCCTTAATGAGCCTAGCCGCTACAACGTAGCCACTACCGTCTCGAGCAGACTCATCAAGCCGTTAGGGTAAACACCGAACACTATCAAGGCACACAGCAGCACGAACAACACACAGTGCGGCAGTAACTCCTTGAGGCCCGCTTCGGGCATAGGCTCGTATTCCTCTAATGGCGTAAGCATGCGATAGATAATCCGCAAATAGTAGAACAAGCCGATTGCGCTGCCGATGATCATGGCGAAGAGTAGGCCCCACTGCGCCCCTTGCACACCTGCCGCGAAAATATAGAACTTGCCAATAAAACCGGCCGTTAGTGGGATGCCAGCGAGGGAGAGCAGCATCGCTGTGAACACCAACGCTAGCCAGGGGTTACGCCAGAACAAGCCCTGATAGTGGCCGATATGATCACGCTCTTGAGCACTATCGGACACAGCCATCATCACGCCGAAGGCGCCAAGTGACATCAGGACATAAGCGACTAGATAGAAACTTACCGCCTCCGCGCCCAAGTTGCCATCGAGCGCATTGAGAGTAAGCAGCGCAATGAGGAGATAACCCATATGCGCAATCGAGGAATAGGAAAGTAGCCGTTTGAGATTACTCTGCAACAGAGCAAGCAGGTTACCTGCAATAATCGAGAACACCGCCATTATGCTGAGCACATGCACTATCGACTCGCTGCTCAACACGCCACTAACACTGATGAAGCGCATAAGAAGCGCTGCCATCGCGAGCTTACCGACAGTCGCTAGAAAGGCGGTAGCGGGTAACGGTGCACCTTCATAGACGTCTGGCGTCCACAGATGGAAGGGCACGAGGGACAGCTTGAAGGCGAAGCCAGTAATGATGAGAAGTGTTGCAACAACGTAATAGGCCGGCGGAACGCTTCCCTCCATCCCAGCTAAGGCCGAAGCGATCGAACTGAAGTGAAGCGTGCCAGTCTGCGCGTAAAGTAGGGCCACCCCAAACAAAAAGAAACCGGAGGAAACCGCAGAGAGAACCAAATACTTGATACTCGCCTCCATGGGGTATTGCGCCGTTTCGCGTCTGTGCAAAGGATAGGCAATCATGCCGTAAAGACTCACGCTAAGAGTCTCCATGCCAAGGAAGGCGGTCACGAAATGCGTGCTACTCACCATCACTAGCGCGCCAAGTACGGCGATTGTCAGCAGCAGATAGAACTCATCCTGATGGTCTTCCAGGTTAGACAAATAAGGATAGCTGAAGAGTGTAATTGCGAGGCCAGACAATAGGATTAGCGACGTGAAAAAGAGCGAGAATCCATCGACCCGCAGCAGCGGCGTTACTTCCTGAGGGGCCAGGGGTATGACGATAAACAGGCTCAATAGGGAAAGTGTCAGACCCAGCGCGGTGATTGCACAACTTACTGCATGGCTGCGCTTTGCGGCCACCATGAGCATCGTCAGGACGGTAGTCGCGGTTACCAGGATGATTGGCAAAAGCAGGAGCAATTGTTCGCCGCTCATCGCAACGCTCCTCCATTAATAGTCGCCGAGGTGAGTTCGCCGTCAAGTGCGCCGATCGCCTGTAACAACTCCCCTAGGACTGGCGCAGAGAGGTCCAGAAAACTCTGCGGATAAACGCCCATCCACACAAGGCCTAAAGCCATCAAGCTGTAACAGAGCATCTCCACGCGAGAGAGATCCTCGGGGATGGCAGTCTGTCCCACTCGCTCGGGAATTGTGTAGGGCCCGTGAAACATTTTTTGTATAACCCACAAGGAATATACCGCTGCAAAGATGAGACCGAGAGCGGAGATTGCCGTGATCGTGCGGTTCGCTTGAAAAGCTCCCAGCAGCGACAGGAACTCGCCGATGAAATTGCCAAGACCTGGCATGCCCACCGCCGCGATGGAGAAGAACAAAGCCATCGCGGAAAGCGCAGGCAACTGCGACCACAGCCCGCTTATCTTATCCATGTCGCGCGAATGGAAGCGGTGCTGGATGCCGCCCGCGATCATAAACAGCGCCGCGGAACTCAAACCATGGGCCAACATCGTCATCACGGCGCCTTGCAGGCCATAGACGTTCCATGCGTAGATGCCGAGTAAGACGAAGCCCATATGGCTGACACTGGTATAGGCGATAAGGCGCTTAATATCGTTTTGCGCGAAGGCTAGCTTGGCACAGTACAAGATACCGATGGCGGCGATACTCATCGCCACTGGGGCGAACGTGGCCGAGGCCTCTGGGAATAAAGGCACGGTGAAGCGGATGAGGCCATAGGCGCCAGTCTTGAGGAGTACGCCTGCTAGCAGCACGCTGCCCGCCGTAGGTGCCTGACTATGGGCGTCCGGTAGCCACGAATGCAGCGGGAAGGCGGGCAGTTTAGTCGCGAAACCGATGAAGAAACCGAGCATTACCCACATCTGGAAACGCCCTTCCAACACAACGTTCTGCAGGGCGAAATAATCGAAACTAAAACGCCCGAATTGCGCGAAATGAAAATAGGCGAGGCAAAGAATCGCCAGCAATAACAACAGGCCCGAAACTTGCGTGAACAGGAAGAATTTCATCGCAGCGTAGGCGCGATTCTCATGTCCCCAGATCGCGATGATGAGATACATTGGAATCAGCATCACTTCCCAGAAGAAGAAAAACAGGAATAGGTCTAAGGCGACAAAGACTCCCACCACGCCGGCTAGTGTCCATAGTAAGTTGAAATAGAAGAAACCTGTTCGTTTGCTGATCTCATGCCATGCAGCGCCGAGCGCCATTAGCCCAAGAAACACTGTTAAACCAAGCATCAAAAGGGAAAGACCATCCACGCCAACAGTAAGGGCTATTCCGAAGCGGGGAATCCAGACCCAGCTATCGAGTATCCACCACGTGCCACCGGGGGTGCGCACATCGGCGCCGCCGGCACTCCACAACCATAGTATAAGTGCTAGGCTAACAAGCAGGCTAAGGAGTGCAACGATACGGGGCATTCTCGCATCGAGGGCCTCACTCACCCACGCCAGTGCGCCGCCTAAGAACAAGATGAGAATCAGCCAAAGGAGAATCATCGCCACACTCCCAAACCAATCACCAGCACCAAACCCCCAACCAGACTGATGGCATACCAGCGCAGATTACCTGACTGCGTCATCACGATCGCGCTATTGCCAACCCGAGCAACGAGTGCAATCCAGCTGTATAGTAAATCGATCACATCCCGGCGATTGACCTGCGCAAGCGCCACGAAGGGGCGCACGAAGAGGAAGTGATAGAGCGTATCCATACCCCAACCACTGAACCAGAAGCGATTGAGGAAGCCACCAATGGGCGATTCGAGCAGTCGTTTACGCGTATATTGCCCCGCCTTCTCGTAGGGCTTGCTCCCGTAAAGGAACCAGCTAATGACGACTCCGAACATGGGAACTAGAATCATCACCGCATGAATTAACTGGCTTGCATGCGCATCGGTGTGCTCGGCGCCCTGCGCGAAAACCGCATCCACTGGCACGTGAATTAGGCCACCGAGAAGGGATAACACCCCCAGGATCAGCAAAGGGAAAAACATCGCCGGGCTATTGCTCTCGACGACCGCGTCATGACCTTCCTCGCCATTGTGGGAATCGTGATCATGATGATCGCTGCCGAAGAAGACCACGAACACTAAGCGAAAACTGTATAGCGCCGTTAGGAAGGCGCCCAGTACACCACCGGCCCACAGCAACATGCCGAATTGCGGCTGTGCTAAGGCAGCCAGTAGAATTTCGTCCTTGCTGTAAAAACCGGAAGTAAATGGCAAGGCGGTAAGTGCGGCACTGCCCACGAGGAAGGAGAAGAACGCCACCGGCAGGCGACGGCGCATCGCCCCCATCCGGAAGATGTCATGCTCATGATGGAGACTGAGAATGACGGTGCCAGCCGCGAGGAAAAGCAAAGCCTTGAAGAAGGCATGAGTCATCAAATGAAAGATAGCAGCGGACCATGCCCCTACCCCAAGTGCGAGGAACATATAGCCAATCTGGCTAATAGTGGAATAGGCCAGTATCCGTTTGATGTCGCGCTGCGTTAGCGCTGTAAAACCTGCCATTAGCAGCGTCGCCAATCCGATAAAGGCCACCAGTAACTGTACGCTAGGGGCCAGTTCGAACAAGACGTGAGTCCGCGCGATTAGATAGACCCCCGCAGTTACCATGGTGGCAGCATGAATCAAGGCGCTGATGGGAGTGGGGCCTGCCATTGCATCGGGCAACCAAGTCTGTAGGGGCAGTTGGGCAGATTTTCCCACTGCGCCGCCAAGTAACAAAGCAGCTGCCGCCACCGCTATTCCTGAACCGCTACTCCATTGCTGCGGTGCCAGCGTCATTAACGCCTGAATGTTCAGAGTGCCCAGTTGTGAGAACAGCAGGAATAAGCCAATCGCCATGGAGGTATCGCCTACTCGTGTCACCACGAAGGCCTTGCGCGCTGCATAGCCATTAGCAGGCTTGTCGTACCAGAAACCAATCAGGAGATAACTGCACAGACCCACACCCTCCCAACCCAAGTAAAGCAAAACGAGATTGTCGGCCAGCACCAGCACCAGCATCGAGGAGACGAAGAGGTTCATATAGGCGAAGAAGCGAGCGAAGCCGGGGTCATCCGCCATGAATCCGGTCGAATACAGATGAATCAGGAAGCCGACGCCGCTAATGATTAGAATCATCACCACGCTGAGACCATCGAGATAGAAAGAGAAGCCCGGCTGCAGGCTGCCAACTTGCATCCACACCCAGAGAGTTTTCTCGAACGCTTCACCATCTCCGCTTAGAAACTCTATGCAGATAGCCGCCGCTAGCAGGAAGGACAGGCCCACGCTTCCAGCACCGATAAGCCCTGCGATTTTTCTCGGCATGTGGCCACGGCTGAGCACCAGCAGTAGGAAGCCGGCAAGGGGGAAAGCGGGTAAGAGTCCAATCCAGTTTAGCATCAGGTCAGCCCTTCATTTCATTGAGCACACTAATGTCCACCGTATGGAAACGGCGATACATCTGAATGATCAGCCCAAGACCCACCGCAACCTCTGCGGCGGCCAGCGTCAGAATCATAAGAAACATTATTTGGCCGTCGGCGTGCCCCCAGCGCGCGGAGGCGACGACGAAGGCTAAGCCACAGGCGTTGAGCATGATCTCCAGAGACATCAAGACGAATACAATGTTGCGCCGTGTTAGTACACCGAACAGCCCGCACACGAACAAAATCGCCGCGAGGATCAAGCCGTGTTCGTAGGGTATCGTCTGCATCACTTCACCTCTTAGCCAAGTGATAAGCGGCGATGAGGCCCGCTAGTAGCAGCATGGATGCCAGTTCAACTGCCAGCAGCCAAGGCCCAAACAACAATAGGCTGATGTCTAGGACCCCTACCTCGATAGGCGCGAGTGCCACTTCCTGTGTCAACAGAACGCCAGCCAATTGGATAAAGAGAACGGCCGTCAACAGGCCTGGGCCGATCCAGAGCTTCGGCTTCATCCATGCCTTCTCCTCGTCCTCCGTCGCCTGCCCGAGATTCAGCATCATCATCACAAACAGGAACAGCACCATGATGGCGCCGGCGTAGACGATCGCCTCTAACATCGCCGCGAATGGTGCCCCTAATACGAAGAAGATCACCGCCACGGAAAGCAGGGAGATGATGAGATAGACCAGAGCATGCACAACGTTCGCACTGCTAATCACCGCTAGGGTTGCGATTACGGCTATGGCCGCTGCGCTGTAAAAAAGCATCATCATGGCAGCAGGCTCCTCACGTTGACGGGCGGCGCTTCGTTGAGAGCCTCTCCCTTGTCCTTGCCTCCAATCTTCTTACCCGCGACGCGGTAGAAGTTGTAGTCGTGATACTTACCTGTGCCATTTATCAACAGATCTTCTTTCTCCCACACCATGTCTTGGCGAACATATTCGGCCATCTCGAAATCAGGTGTCAGCTGAATCGCATTGGTTGGGCAAGCCTCTTCACAGAAACCACACATGATGCAGCGCGAGAAATTGATGCGGAAGAACTCCGGATACCAACGCCCCTCCTCGTCCTCGGTCTTCTGCAATGCGATGCAGTCTACCGGACAGGCGACGGCGCAGAGATTGCAGGCTACACAGCGTTCTTCGCCATCGGGGTCCCGACTGAGGATGATGCGCCCCCGCCAACGTGCCGCCATCTGCGGTTGCACATCGGGATACTCAACTGTGTCAGTCTTTGCGAAGGCATGCACAAATACGCGCCACAGTGTGACGCCCTGACTAATGAGTGTGTCTTTGATTAAACGGTACATCACATCTCCCCTTGCCACAGGATAATGGCACCTGTGAGCAATAGATTGAGTAATGAGAGCGGCAAAAGAAACAACCAGCCATAGTTCATCAACTGATCATAACGAGGCCGAGGAATTGCTGCGCGCAGCAAAATGAAGAAGGCGATGAAGAAGCTCGTTTTTAGAGCGAACCAAACTATAGGAGGCAGGAAAGCAGGCCCGAGCCACCCTCCGCAAAATAACACTACGAGAAGGGAAGAAATCAATAGCACACCCAAATACTCTCCGACAAAGAACATACCGAATTTCATTCCGGAATATTCGGTATGGTAACCAGCTACTATCTCTTGCTCAGCCTCTGGAATATCGAAAGGCAGTCGATGACTCTCGGCAACACCCGCGATCAAGAAAATCACAAAGCCTACGAACTGAGGCACTACATACCAGCCGTCGCTCTGTGCCAGCACGATCTCGCGCAAATTAAATGAGCCAGTTAAGGCCACTACACCGAGGAGGGAAATGCCCATGAATACTTCGTAGCTGACCATCTGCGCGGCGGCTCTAAGGCTTCCAAGCAGGGCATATTTATTATTCGAGGCTAAGCCTCCGAGCATCACGCTATAGGCACCCAAGGAGGCCATCGCTAATACGAATAATACACCGATGTCCGAGTCGATGATCCCTACGCCAGGCGCGAAGGGGATGACCGAGAAACTCATCAGAATTACAACCATTATGATGGGGGGAGCGAGAATGAAACTGAATTTGTCGGCGAATGGTGGCACCCAATCCTCTTTCGTGAAGATTTTGATCATGTCTGCAACTACTTGCAACAGACCAAAGGGGCCAACGCGATTTGGCCCGAGGCGCTCTTGCCACAGCCCCAACAGACGACGCTCCACCCAGATCAACATGGCCGCGACAACGATGACGGTGAACAAAATAGCGCCAATACTAAGGGCTGACCCGACTTCGAAGCGCATAATCAGACCTCCCTCGGCAATGTGTCGCTTACTATTAATTGGCTAAACATGGCACGACTACTGGCAAGCACATCACTATCTTGTGCGACGGCTTCGATGCGTAAACTTCCTTCGAGGTTCGCGCGATGCAGTTCGCTTCCGCAATAGATTCCTACACATTGAGCTGCGATCCGGTCACGAATTAGCACTGGAAGTTCCGCGCTATAGCTATCGGCAGAGACACGCAGCAGACCATGCTGCTGTACACCAAGGGAGTTCGCTAAGTCTTGGCTGATACAGGCATAGGCTGGCACCGCGCGCGCTTGTATCGCGGGTGAAGCAGCACTTATCTCCTCACTACCAAAGAGGTGTTCGATGAAATACTTCGCGATGCCGTCCTCTACAGTAATCTCCAACTTACTGTAGGGGCGCTGTGCTCCATCGCGTGTGAGCAAATGCACACCCTTGTTGCCTTGCTTAAGTTCGCCGTTGATCTCTTCCTGAAACTTAGAGATCGCTTGATTCGAGTTCCATGCGGGAGCCCATGCGGCAGACATTAGGCTCGCATCTTTTTGCAGCAGCACACCCTCCATCGAGAAGGACAATGGCGAGTGAGGGTCCTGCGCCTGCTTAGGCTCGTGTACTTGGACATTGGCGTGCATTGCGGTGCGGCCGCTGTACCGATGGGACTGACGCGGACTCTTCATGAGAGCCGCAATCCCGGTGCGCTCGTTCAGCAGTTTCAATAGCGGCGCAAAGCATGCCGACTCCCCTGCAAGCTCTCGTAGCAATGAGTCGCCGTGGACGCTGGGACCCTTTACTGGATCGCTCGGCACCAACCACTCATAAGCGACACGTATAGCACCCTCAGCCTGAAAGACTTGATAACTGTGCTGCGCCCGTGCCTCATAGTTCACCCACGTGCCACCCTGCTCCGCCATGCTGGCGCCAGATAACAGAAGATGTGCTTGAGCGTTGAAGGGATTGTGCAGTTGATCGATTACGATGAGGGGCGTATTAGCCGCCAAAGCCGCATCGACTGTTGCAGTCTCGGCACGACGGTAAAGATCGTTCTCCAAGACGATAGCCGCACCAATTTTTCCCTCACCCAGAATGCTCAAGGCACTAGAAAGAGATCCGCCACCCTCCTCCATCAACAGCGCTAAGCCTAATGTATTGGCCTCAGGCATTGCGAAACAGAGATCGACGCTAATGCTCGCCTCGCTTTGCCGCTGACGATACTCGCGCAATGCGCGTGCGACGTTGCCAGTAACTTTAGTCAATGCTAGGTTCTCGGCACTAATTCCAGACACGATGCAGGGTCTCTTCGCTGCACAAAGTGCCTTCGCGATGCTCACTGCCTGTGCATTGTCTTCAAACTCAGATGAGGGAGCTGGGTAAGTCGAATCGATGGCATGAATAATGGCTTCTAGAAGCGTAATCTGCTGCCGGCTAGTGCCCAGGAAGGTGTCGCTTGCTACATCATCGAGGCGTGTGCCTTGTGGGCTCAATATAATCAATGGACTGCGCACGTGCTGAGCCAACTCTCGCACCGCCGCATCTTGCCAGAGAGGTATTCGCGCGCCTTGCGCCATCACTGTCGCGGCATTGCGCGTCGCTTGACGAAGCGCTAACGCCATGCGGGCGGAGGTATTGGTAATATCCTCATTCACCACTAGCACGCAGTCTGAGAGCTCCAGCGATCGAATATCCGGGCAGTTCAAGCCCGGCTCACGCAATAGGGCGATGACTTCGGTAGCGCAGCTAAGCTGCGCATCGCTCATGCCGGAGAAGAAATTCTGCGGGCCAACGCGTTGGCGCAATGCGAGATTGTTTTCGAGCGAAGCGCGCGGTGAGCCGATCCCGATTAGCTCACCACTCGTCATGGCAGAAAATTGCCGAGTGCCCTCGAGTGCAGTGAGGGCTTTGCGTTTGCTGTCGGTGTGCGCATGGCGGTACAAAGGTGCCACGATACGCTCGGCGCTGTTATTCGCGTCATAGCCAAACCGGCCCCGATCGCACAGGAAATAGCCATTCAGATCATGGTGGTAACGATTGACTATGCGTCGCAACGTGCCGTAACGCTCCCCCGGCGTGGTATTGCAACCTGCGCCACAACCTGAGCAAATCGAAGGAGCTGTCTGTAGGTCCCATTTGCGTGTGTAATGCGCGCCAAAGGTCTTGTCCGTGAATACACCGGTAGGACAAACCTCGACAAGATTGCCACTGAATTCATTCTCCAACGTGCCTTCCTCATGGCGGCCGAAATAGACATGATGATGCGACCCGAGTACGGCTAGATCAGTACCGCCGGCATAGTCGCCGTAGAACCGCACGCAGCGGTAACAGGCGATACAGCGATTCATTTCATGATTAATGAAAGGCCCGAGATTCTGATTGCGATGGGTGACCTTTTTAAAGTCATAGCGACGATAGTTGTGACCAGACATCTGCGTCATATCTTGAAGATGACACTCGCCGCCTTCCTCGCACACCGGGCAGTCATGCGGGTGGCTGATCATTAGGCTCTCAATCACATGGCTACGGAAATCGGTGGCCTGCTGGTCTTTTATGGAGATGATGCTGCCATCGCTAGCTGGCGTCATACAGGCCATAACCACGGTACCTGTCTTGTCATCCGCATTGCGGTATTGTTTCACCGCGCACTGTCGACACGCGCCGACGGAACCCATGCAAGGATGCCAACAGAAATAGGGTAGATCGAGGCCTTGTGAGAGACACTCCTGCAGCAAATTATTCGCAGGATTCACCTCGTACTCGATGCCATCAACGCTTATTTTCGCCATGGGCAGGCTCCTGAGTGAATATGCGCATCGAAGTCTTCACGGAAGTGGCGTAGCGCACTGCCTAGTGGCGCCGTGGCCCCTGGGGCCAGCGCACAGAAGGTACGGCCCGGGCCTAAGTACTCGACATGTTCAGTCAATATCTGCAGGTCTTCTGTGCGACCATCCCCCCGCTCTAGGCGTTGGAAAATTTCGTCGATCCAAGGCAGCCCATCTCTGCAGGGCGTGCACCAACCACAGGATTCGTGGCTAAAGAACCGCATCAGATTGCCCACCATGCCGACCGGACAGGTCTGATCGTCCAGCACAATCATGGTGCCCGTGGCGAGCCGACTGCCGGCCTTGCCGATGACGTCATAGTCCAGTGTCAGATCCAGATGCTCAGGCAGCAGGAAGTCCGTGGAACCCCCACCAGGTAAAAACCCTCGCAACTCATAACCGGCGCACATGCCACCGGCCTTATCCTCTAACAATTCCCTTATGGGTGTGCCGAGTGCTAACTCCCAACAGCCAGGATTGTTAACTCTGCCACTCACGCCACAAAGCTTGGTGCCCGCGTCACTGCCCTTGCCCAGCCCCTTATACCAATCCACGCCATAGCGCAGGATGCCAGGAAGATTACACAGCGTCTCGACGTTATTGACGATAGTGGGCTTTCCCCATAGACCGCTGACTTGCGGGAATGGCGGCTTCGCGCGAGGAGTCGCCCGCTTGCCCTCCAAGGCATTGAGAAGTGCAGTCTCCTCTCCACATATATAGCGGCCCGCGCTGGTGTGCACGATAATCTCGAGATCGAAGCCGGAGCCCTGAATATTCTTGCCAAGCAGACCTTGCTCGTGAGCTTGCGCGATCGCGGCGCGCAGTAATTTTTCTGCGCGCAGATACTCGCCACGTAGGAAGATATAGGCAGTATTCGCTTGAATAGTGTAGGCAGCGATCAGCATGCCTTCGAGTAATAGGTGTGGATCACCCTCGAGAAGCAGACGATCCTTGAAAGTGCCAGGCTCCATCTCGTCGGCGTTGACTACGAGGTATTTAGTCTTCGGAGCGTCGTCACCTGCCGGTACGAAACTCCACTTCAAACCAGTCGGAAACCCTGCGCCGCCGCGCCCTTTCAAACCAGAGTTCTTGACCGTTTCCAAGACATCGCTCGGCGCCATCTCCTTGAACATCCGCAGCACAGCGTCATAGCCTTCGGCCTGACGATACTGCTCGATGTCGAAGGGCGCTCGACTCATGTCTATATTCTTGGTCAATGGCTGGTCTGTCATATCAGACTTCTCGATTGTTATTTACTTTCCGGCAATTCCTGTTGCACTTGCTGTAGTAAGTCGTCGATCTTCTGCGTTGTTAAGTTACGATGTTGCTCACCTGCCATCAACATGACTGGCGCCCTGTCACAGTCACCGAGACAGGGCACGGGCAAAAGCGTGTATTCGCCATCCGCGGTAGTCTCTCCATAGTCTATGCCGAGCCTTTCGCTAATATGGTCTTTGATCCGTTCGCAACCCATGATGTAACAACTGACGCTGTCGCAGAACAACATTACATTACGCCCAACCGGTTGCCTGAAAATCAGATTGAAGAAGGTGGCAACCCCATCCAACTCATGTGCGGACATACCCAGGTATTGCGCTACCGCTAATAGGCTCTCGTCAGACACCCAGCCCTGATGCTTCTGCACGATTTTCAGCGCTTCAAGACCCACAGCGCGGCGATCCGGGTAGAGCGTGAGTTCATGATCGATCTCATGCTGCTCCTCCGGAATTAGCTTGCGCGCCTGCACTTTCGGTGCGGAGCTTGCGATGATGGTGCTTGTTGTCATAGCCTCAAATCTCTCATTAGGCCTATCTATCCACGTCTGCCATTACGAAATCAATACTGGCGATGATCGCGATGAGGTCCGCCACCATGAAGCCGCGGCTAATCTCTGGAATCATCTGTAAGTGTGCGAAAGAGGGCGTGCGTATGCGCGTGCGATAAGAGCCTGTGTTCCCATCACTCACCAGGTAGTAACTGTTCAAACCCTTGGTCCCCTCGATTGTCATGGTGACCTCGTTTGGGGCGATTACGGGGCCCCAGCTCACGCTCAGGAAATGATTGATCAGCGTTTCGATATCGAGCTTGCTCTTCTCCTTCAGCGGAGGAGTCGTCGAGGGATGAGAAGACTTATACGGCCCCTCCGGCATGTTATCCACGCACTGACGGATGATGCGCAGGCTCTGGCGTATCTCCTCAACGCGAATAGCGCAGCGGTCATAGCTATCTCCATTAACCGCGATGGGCACCTCAAAGTCGAAGTTCTCGTAGCCACTATAAGGTCGCTTCTTACGCAAGTCGTACTCTAGGCCAGTGGCACGTAGCCCCGCGCCGGTAATGCCCCAATCGAATGCGTCTTTGGTGGTGTAGGCCCCAACTCCCTGTGTACGGCGCTTAAGAATGCCATTGTTCATCACCATGCTGTCGTAATCTTTGAGACGAGACGGCAGAAAGTCGAGTAGTTCACGAATGGCTTTGTCCCAACCTATGGGGAGGTCTTGCGCCACTCCGCCAATGCGGAACCAACCCGGATGCATGCGCGCTCCGCAGATTGATTCGATGATATTAAAGACGCGCTCACGGTCCACGAACATATAGAAAACCGGCGAGAGTTGACCGACATCCTGAGCGAAGGTGCCATAGAACAATAGATGGCTAGCGATTCGAAACATTTCACAGAGCATGATGCGAATGACTTTGACTCGCTCTGGCACGACGATGCCAGCCATCTTCTCCACGGCCATCACATAGGGAAGATTATTCATCACCCCGCCGAGGTAATCGATGCGATCGGTATAGGGAATGAAGGTATGCCAGGACTGACGCTCACCCATCTTCTCCGCGCCACGGTGGTGGTAACCAATGTCTGGGACGGCGTCGATTAGAATCTCGCCGTCTAGTTGCAATGCGATGCGGAACACACCGTGCACGCTTGGATGATTAGGCCCAAGATTGAGAAACATGAATTGGGAGTTCTTGGATTCCCGGGTCATCCCCCATTCTTCTGGATTGAAGCGCAGCGCATCCTGCTCAGCGACTTGGCGCTCCTCAGACAGGGAATAGGGCTCCATCTCGGTAGCGCGCGCGGGGTGGTCCTTGCGCAGCGGATGCCCTACCCACGTAGGTGGCAGTAGAATACGACTAAGATTCGGATGACCCGTAAAGCAAATGCCAAACATGTCCCAGCACTCGCGTTCATACCAATTCGCGTTAGGCCAGAGGTCGACAATACTTGGGATATTGAGATCGCCCTCGATCAAGGACACCTTCAGCCGCACATCACAGTGGCTGGTGAATGACATCAGATGGTAGCAGACAGTGAAATCGCTCGCTGGCTGCCCTTGCCGATTAACCCGTGTGCGCTCGTCGATGGCAGTGATATCGAAAAGCATCTGAAAACGAATAGATGCGCTAGTGCGCAGATAATGCAGAACCGACTTAAACCCAGTGCGATTTACCCACAGCACTGGAATGCCGTCACAGTAACTCTGTACCGTGAAAATCTCCTGTTCGAAACGCAAACACAGCTCCTCCACCAAGGTGGTGGTTGCTACTTCAGCGTCCAATGTCAGGTCGTCAACATCCATTTCTTACTCACTATCTTGTGGACTCACTACCGTCATTCGGCACAAGGCCTTATTCATTTAGTTTCGTGGCCCTTAGTAGGCAACTACAGTTCGTCGGGAGAGCGTAGTTCTGTAGCCGCAATGCGTTCGGCATGGCGGCGCTCGCGTTGCACTGGGTCGGCTTCTTTACGGTAAACCTTTTGATCATTGATAACCCAGCTCAATGGACGTTGTTCGCGGCCAATGGATTCTTGTAGAAGCATCAGGCCTTGCAGCAATGCCTCCGGGCGCGGCGGACAACCCGACACATAGACATCGACTGGCAGAAACTTGTCCACCCCCTGAACCACCGAATAGATGTCATACATACCACCGGAGTTCGCACAGGAACCCATCGAGATCACCCACTTTGGCTCTAACAACTGCTCGTATAGAAGCTCCACTACTGGCGCCATCTTGCGAAACACGGTCCCGGCAATGACCATAAGGTCAGCCTGCCGCGGCGTGCCTCGGATGACTTCCGCACCGAAACGTGCCAAGTCATGTCTACTTGTGAAGGCCGTGGCCATCTCCACATAGCAACATGACAAACCGAAATTAAATGGCCACAGCGAATTTTTTCGTCCCCAAGACACCATGTCCTCAAGACGTCCCATCATGACATTTCGGCGGATATACTCGTCGAAGGAACTCTCGCCTCGTCCGGGTGACTTAGCCTGATCTGCGCGCTCGAGCTCCCAGCTCATGTCTGATCTCCTTGGCCTACTTTGATATTGGTGACGCCGCCTGGTCCGCGCACGGCACGTAATTGCCGACGCTGTGTATGAGTGCGCCAATCGAGCGCACCAATGCGCCATAAGTACACGAGGGCGGCACTGAGAATTGAAATGAAAACGGAGATTTCTATAAAACCGGCCCAGCCGTTTTCACGCACGGCGACAGCCCAAGCGAAAAGGAAGACGACTTCTAGATCGAAGATGATGAAGAGGATTGCAGTGATATAAAAGTGCACGGATATTCGAAAATGCGCACTGCCGACAGAGACGATGCCGGACTCATAGGGATAGTCTTTAGAGGGACTAGATTTACGTTGCCCCAGAAGATAGGACAGAGAGAGCATGGTAATAACTACCAGCATTACCAAGGCAAAATAAACCAGAAAAGGACGCAGGGCGTCCAACATTTGATTCGTGCTTTCCAAGCCTCTCTCTCCCGTGTACGTTCGGGGAGTGCTGGACAAACTAACTTCGATTTTATACCAGGAACAGTCTTGCTCGAAGTCAAGCCATTCTAATACAAGTGTGTTGCGTTACTACTCACCTACTGCAGAATTATTTAGCACTCCAATTTCTTTCGTGTTTGACAATAGTTTCAGAAAAAACACCCTAATACGCACCACGAATTAATCGCAAAACGCGGCACAAGAAAAAGTACTACTTGCTCAAACCAAAGGCATTCGACTACGGAAAAATAGAACAGGGAGAGGCAGCTAGATAGAGGATAACGGCCTTTTCTTTCTTGTTCTTATTAAGACTGTCGGCCCAAAGAGTGTTCTTGAATCTACACGCATCGCAAATTGATGGCAAGTGCTTTTTACAGGACACGAGTGCACTGCGCGTGTTAGCGCACAGCTCCATCATGCTGTACTTTCCAGTTCTCGTAATACTCGAGACTAACCATTTCGTTAAGGTCTTTATACTCTTCCGCGCGCTGTTGTAGGTTCGCACGCATCACGTCGCCAACGGACAAGATTCCCAAATATTCCCCATGCTCTTCGATGAGCAAATGACGAATACGTCTGCCAAGAAATTTGTCGTAAAGTTGAAAGGCCTGATCGTCCATGTGAGCGGAGATTAGGTTAGTGGTCATGCTCTCGCTGATGAGCTCTGTCTTAGGGTTGAAGTCTTCATTTAGCACACGATACATTAAATCGCGTTCGGTCCAGATTCCAACGATGCGGCCCTCGTCGACAACGACGATGGCGCCGATGCGGTTCTGGCTCATGATTTTGACTGCCTGGTAAATAGTGGCTTCGGTGCTGACAGTGACCATCTGGCCACTTTTCTCTTGCAGGATATCTCGAGCGGTTCTTATCATTATTAGGCTCCTCGCTTACAAAAAGGTCAGGCTGCACAACCAAATTACCGCGATTGCTTAGACTTGGCAAGCCCGCCTAACGGCCTGCTAAAACACGCTTTGGCTCTACAGGGGATATCACGATGCCATCACTGCGGAAGTGGATGCACTGATTGATGCAGCGTGGCCGCTCGCCCTGTGTATGACTCACATAAAGAATATGCGTGTCAGTAGTGTCCGCGATGAGGTCGACCAGCGCGAAAATCAGCTCTTTATGCGCGTCGTCGAGCCCTACACAGGGCTCATCTAGAATCAGTACATTAGGGTGCTTCAACATAGCCCTAGCTAGCAATACTAGGCGTTGCTGTCCGAAAGAGATGCCGTCGTAATGCTCGCTGGCCAGCGCTTCGATATTCAGAGCCTGGAGCCAGTCCATCGCACAGCGACGCTCGCTCGCTCCACTTTCGTCATACAACCCTACAGAGTCAAAAAAACCCGAGATAACGACCTCCAATACTCGCCAGCCCTTCGCATAGCGATTATGCATCTCGTTGGAGACCACGCCGAAGCGGGTCTTCACATTCCAGATAGTCTCACCACTTCCGCGCTTTTTGCCGAACAGATAAACCTCTTGTCCATAGGCCATGTGGTTCTCACCATTGATTAGGCTCAGCAAGGTCGATTTACCACAGCCATTCGGCCCTTCGATGAGAGTATGCTGCCCATAAGTCATGGTCCACGAAAAATTATCTAGGGAGCCTCTGAACAACTCTGATATGTCTCTGCGTGAGTCTGTCGCGTGTTGCCGCAAGGCGTCGTTCGAAGGCAATGGCCGTCGCCCTTGGCAAGAACGACAACGCAGCGGCGGCGCGCGACAGGCCCGCCCTTCGGGGCCTTCAGGCAATCGTGCTGCCTGCGTTACGTTTTCTCGACAGGCCGACGCATGCCTTCAAAAACGCGCCTTGTCAGCACGATTGCCTGAAGGCCAGAGATATATCAGAGTTGTTCAGAGGCTCCCTAGAATACGCTGGCCGTTGTAGGCCGCGAATACTTCGCGTAACTCGATCAGAGTCTGACCGGAAACAAGAGGGGGTGAGTGACGATTCAATGCAGGTGCTGGCAGAGACTTCGGTAGTGGCAGAGAACGTTGTGCTATTGAGCAGAAGCAAGGGTCCTCCCGCATTGCCGCGAGCTCTCCTTGGCCAATCACACACAGCTCGTCCATGACAGATAGATGGCTAATCCCAGGTAAAATATCGGCCGCACGCCGACACAGCAGCAGTGTGGTGTTCGTCGGGCTCATCCATTGCTGTAAGGCAGCACCTATTTGCGCCTGCGCGATACGATCGATACTGCCTAGAGGGTCGTCTAGGATGAGGAGTCGCGGACGCTGATACAGTGCCTTGGCCAACATGGCCTTGCGACATTGTCCAGAGGAGAGGTAGCGCATGCCACGGGACTCTAGCGCCTGCAAACCCAAGTTTGCGAGAATCTCCTTAAAACGTGCATCTGGATGCCTAGCACCAAGTATCCACGCGGCCACCGTAGTGCCTTGATCACGCGCATCCGCGCTGAATTCACTGATATCGTGTCGATTGTCTAAGGCCCACAGTGCTTGTTGCTGCTCGAAAGATACCACGAGGCAATCGGCATTCGGATCAAAACCCGCGCGATACTGCACATGCGCCCGACCCGAAGGAAGCTCTCCCAATAGCAATTGCAAGAGAGTCGATTTACCAGACCCATTACTCCCGAATACACAGCGATGCTGCCCTTCAATGACATCGAATTGAGATATCTGCAGAGTATGTTTGGCACTCAGGCGACACAGTGCGTCTCGCACCTGAATTAACACCCTTGCCATACCTTATGGCCTGTTGCCTAGTGCGCGTTGCATGATCTCATACTGCACAGTCATCATATGGCCAATCGAGCGTCGCCAGTATTCTGAATTGTGTTTACCGCGGCTTTGCATGAAATCGAAAGGCACATCGTTCATTAACAATAACCCCATAAATTCACGCGCCACAGTCACCAAACCATCCTCTGTACCGGCATCGATATAAAAGTGCGGAAGATTGCTCTTTTGCACATTGAAAATGATCTGGAACGGATCATATGCTAACGCCTGCTCCTGCGTGGCGAAGTCTACGCCCTGCGGCGTGCGTTCTTCCTGCTTGCTGAAACCAGGAATATCGATAATATCGGAAATGAATTCGTCGGCACGATCGATCGCTTCCTGTTGCTCGGGACTGCGCGCATTACGATCCAGTATTTTACCTTCCGCAATCGCCTCAGCGCGGTCGCGTGCAAAATTTAGGGCACCACTTGTACTGCCAACAGAGATGAACATATCCGGGTGACGTAGGCCTAAAGAGAATGCCCCGAAACCACCCATCGACAAGCCGGCAAGCGCTCGCCCGGCTCTGTCATCGACGGTGCGGTAATGCGTGTCCACGTGCCCAATGACATCTTCTATCAAATAGTCTTCCCATTGATCCTTGCCTTCGTCACTGGAGGCGTAGTTCACGAACCACGTATTGCCCGCATCGGGCAACACGAGAATTAAATCGCCGAGTGAGCGCGCATAGAAGGCAGCCCCTAGGTTCCGGCCCCACACGGTGTAATTTTGCATATAGCCGTGCAGTAGATAGAGAACCGGATAACGCTTCTCACCCACTGCATAGCCTGGCGGCAGGACGATGTCATATTTCATTGTCCGCTGTACTGCAGGGCTATAGAACTCTACAGTCTGCAAACCTTCCGGTAATGGTGGCACGATTGGCCTGCCGGGCTGCGCGAGCAGGCTTTGGCATAACACTAGCAATAAGCCAGCAAGTGCGATGTTTAAACGATTGCGAGGTTTAATACTGTTCATGAGGGCATCCTTAACTGCCAATACTGGCCCTGTTGATGAATTCTGCGCGCTACGGCGCGATAAGAGCTTGCGCGACTAAGGCCTTGAATTGAGCAGAGAGACTGTAAGCGTTTGAAGGCTCTATCTGCAACATTAAAACGGCGATAGTGTCGCTCTGTGGATCCGCCCACGAGAAAGTGCCCAGAGAACCGCTCCAGCCAAACTCGCCCTCGTTCACGGCATACTCACTCTTGCTCGGATCTATTACCACCGAGAACCCATAGCCCCAACCCCGATCGAACATGGGATTACTTGGCGATAGACCAATGGGCAGCAACTCAGCTGCGATATGATTGCGCGTCATCTCTTTTACTAGGAATGCGCTCAATACACGCTGTCCCTCCAGTTCGCCACTATTGAGAAAGCTCTGCAGGAAACGCAGATAATCAGGAACTGTGCTTACTAAACCCGCGGAGCCCTCAAGAAGGGCAGGGTTCGTCGTGATAGGGACTTCCATCTGCGACGAGAGAATCAGGCCCTTATCGCCAGATGGAGCCTGGTAGAGTTGAGCTAGCCTATCGACTCTATCACTAGGCACATAGAAGCCTGTATCGGTCATCTTAAGCGGGTTGAAAACATGTTCTTGCAAGTAGGCATCGAACTTCTGTCCGCTAATGATTTCGACCACACGCCCAAGGACTGTAGCGGACTCACTATAGATCCACGCCGACCCTGGGTCGCCCATCAGGGGCACCGCCGCTACCTTCGCCACTAACTGCTCCACAGTATCGCCGCGCGAGCGAACGCCACGACTACGGTAAAGAGCTCCAAAACGGTGACTGATGCCGCCGATGTTAAGTAGTAAGTCTTCGACGCTAATGGGACGGGATGGCGCGCGCAGCGCACTGTGATCGGGATCTTCCGGAGACACAAACACCTGGGTATCGGCAAAACTGGGGATATAGAGAGAGACCGGATCGCCTAGACTCAATAGACTAGCCTCTATCAACTGCATCACGGCAAGGGAAGTGATGGGTTTAGTCATAGAGCGGATTTGAAAGATCGAGTCAGCGCGCATCACCGAGGCTTGCTCGAGGTCCTGCCAACCTATGCTTTCCAGATAGACAATCTTGCCATGACGCACGACGCCGGCCACAAGCCCAGCTACATGACCATCTTGCACATGCTGTCGTAAAACGGTGTCTAGTAAGGCTAGTCTAGACGAGGACACGCCCACTTGTTCGGGCTCAACGCGCGGCAACGCATCAGCGGCAAGGGTATGACTAGTCGCGAAAAAGAACAGGCAGATGAGGCTTCGAACGGCGGTGCGACGAACATGTACACGGGATTTATTCAACATTTTTGAGCAACCTGCTTCGACTTATTATTTAGTTTGAACAGCAGAGCGACGAGTTGGAATCATATGCCCATCGGCTTCAAACTCAAACCTTATCGCCTTAGTGAGCGCTCTACGGCCTGACAAATTCCACTTTTAGCTCTTTATCCTAAGCTCGTTCCGTCTCCGGCTTGATTCAAAATCTGTTTAGGTTCAGGATAGTCCGCGCAGTTTTGAGACTCGCGTGAGGACCCAAACCGCACTCGCTAGATCAATAAGAAAGGCCCATCTTCCCCATTGCGAGGTTTCGCGCAGGCCGGGATGACAATGCCAAAATCCACACAGAGGAGGTGATTGCGTGACGCATTCATTCAATAAATTAGTTGCAGGTCTTTTAGTTTCAGGTGCTATGGCGGCTTCCGCCCAAGCTGCTGAATTCGTTCGTTATGAACAGAATGGAGTGATCTCCTGGGGAGAGCTGCAAGGCACTACCATCCATCAACTGACAGATGCCCCCTATCTTGGCGGCACTCATACTGGTCAAACAGTTGCCGAATCGGCCGTAATGCTAAAGGCGCCAGTCGACCCAGAACTGGTAGTCATGACGGCACTGAACTTTCGCAGCCATCTCACCGGCGAGCCAGCGGCCTACCCTGGCTTGTTCATAGTTCCCGCAAACTCTATCATTGGCCCAGAAGAGGCTATGGTCATTCCAGCAGACTCAAATAACTTCCATTACGAGGCTGAGGCCATTGTCGTCATCGGTAAACACGCTGAGAACGTTGCATTGGAAGACGCGCGCGACTACATCTTCGGCGTCACTGCCGGCAATGACGGCAGCGCCCGTGACTGGCAAGGTGCGGATTTACAGTGGACGCGCGCAAAAGGTAGCAAGACGTTTAACGCTGTTGGGCCGAAGATCGTTACTGGCCTGAACCCTAATGAGTTGAAGATCGAAGGCCGCCTCAATGGCGAAGTGCGCCAAGGCGAGAACACTTCCGACATGCTCTACAATTTCGACTATATGGTGAGCTATATTTCCCACTACTTCGTGCTAGAGCCAGGCGATATCATCTGGTCCGGCACGATGGGCCGTACTCGTGAGATGGTTGGCGGGGATACCTATGAAGTAGAAGTGGAAGGCGTTGGTATCCTGCGCACTCCGATCGAAAAAGCCAAGTAAGTCGCGGCGGTAAATTCACCGCTAGTAGATAAAGGAAAGGGAAAGAAGCTTCCAGCCTCTTTCCCTTTTTTGTTGCGTCCGTTTCCCCCTATCTCCCTTTGGTCTAAAACAAACATTGGGCCTAAAACATTCGGCCTAAATCATTGGATCTTAATCAATCATTGTGCGGTTGAGCTCACGAATACGCTCTGATCGACATACTTCCAATAGACCTGACCGAAGAACATTTCGTCCCAGCTCTGATCGCCCCAAGGCACTGTGCGTGCGGGATCGGGGTTCGCCTTATTCTGCGCAGAGTTATCGTAGGCTGCCGTTACCACGATCTTCGTGCCAGCAGGCACAAATACTGGCTCTTCGAGCTTATAGTCGATCTGCCAATTGTAATTGTAGTTAGCAATATTGATGAGTTCCTGCACGTCTCCATTAGGGAGGTGCGCGGCGAAGCTCATGCTCTTGCCTCTGAAGTGCATATGCGGAATGAAACTTTGCAAATAGGCATCAGCCTTTATGGTAATGCTTTGCTGCTGCTCGAAATCCGGATCATAGGCTGGGATATCAGTCCAAGTCTGCGGGAAGATGCAGGCGCATTCGCTAGATAGGCGCTCCTGTGGAATTTGGTCATCTGGGTAGAACCAAACGCCGATCTCACTGGCATCCAGAGTCTCCTTGCCCATGGTCGTATAGTGCAACTGCAGGGCGAGCTTAGAGCCTGCCTTAAGCAAGCCACCGGTATTCGCCTTCTCCATATGGGGTTCCGCACCTGGAATATAAGGAGTGATGTAGGCCGCATTCGGATCAACCTCTCCTAGGAAACCACGGGGGCGAGTTTCACCCGGCTGCATAACTGCGTTCAGCGTGTGATGCAGTACCTGTCTATCCCCTGCAAGATACTGGCTGGCGCGCACCCAGCGATCGCGATCTAAGCCCTCGAAAGGCACTATCACTGTTCGATAGTCGAGAATGCCAGTGGCTGGAATACTTTGTTCTGGTAATTTTACGATCAAATCTGGCTCACCATAGGCCCACTTTGATGCTGGCCATTTTAGTTCGGCAAGCGAGTCCGTACTGCCATCTTTCTGCGCGCCAGCTTCGATCCATTTAATGAGTTTTTGTTGGTCCGCTATCGCCAAGTTATAGTCATTTGAGAAATTGCCTACGTGTGGGTCTAGCTGACCTGGCGGCATGCGTTTAGTCATCAAGACCTCGCGAATCATAGGGGACCAGCCCTGCACCATTGCGTGGCTATCCATCGCGAAGGGTGCAATGCCGCCCTCTCGGTGACAGCTGGCACAGTTCTGCGCAATGATGGGTGCGACGTCCTTGCTATAAGAGACGCCCTGCTGCGCGACCTGCTGTATAGCATCGAAGCTGACATCTGTTCCTGTCATCGCCACCATGGGCGTACTAATATTTTGTCCGGCCACAACGTCGCCTAACGCGGTTTGTAGGCCAGCAACAGTGCCTCGATAAATTACTTCGAAACTACGTGGATCGAGTAAGAAGGTTTCACCGCTGCGCTGAATATCCATCGCATCCGACACGATTTGCGCATCGTCAATTAATACAGGAAGACTCGTGCCTAATGCAGCGGCATCGGCTTGCACAGATTCACGCGCCTGGCCTAGTGGATTGATCATCATGAACTCGATGCCCTGTGCATCAAATTGAGATTGCAGTCGCTGATAATCAGGAGCCGCGGCGCGAGTTTGTGCGCTGCCATTGACCTGCACTAAGAAGGCAATGGCCTTGTGGTCGTCATACCAGGCAATGTGATGAAATTTGCCATTTTGATCGAGAAGCGAGAAATCCCCGACGCGCTCTGCCGCGTTCAAGGGGCTGGTCATCGCAGAACAAAGTAATGCCGCGAGGGCGAATTGCCACTGTCGGTAATTTTTGTTCTTGAGCTTAGTGAACATGTATTTCTCCAAAATTTACAACTCGTTAGGATGATTTTCTTGTCGGATACAAGTGAGACGTGCCAAAAATGAACAAATTCATTAAATCTCGTTAATTGCAGATGCTAGCACCACGTGTTTCCAAAGCAAATGGCAACTATCGGGAGTAGGGGTTTAACCCTCATCACTTTGTCAATTTCAAAAATCAGCAAGAGTTAGCGCTTAAATTGAGCCTTCAGGCGTCGAGATTGGCGCTGCTTAACAGCATTTCGAGGGCGTGACGGAGGTTTTTCTTGAACTCTTTTTCCGTGAAAAATCCACAAAGAAACCCCTGTAAGAGGTGATAATAGAGGCCAAAAATACTGCTGGCAGCGGTACCGATATAGAGTGTGGGCTCGAGTTTGCCTTCCTTAATGCCTCGTTTGAGCAGCAACGCCAATTTCTCATAGGCTCTATTGAAAATTAGCTCAATATCGTGGCGTCGTTTGGGATTGGTGGGGAAAGATAATTCCTTAAGGACTGTCCTTGAAAGCAATTGATCCTCATTGTGATAGTCGATTTGGACCGAGAAGAAGGTCATCAATTGATCGATCACCGTATGCTGTCGATCAATAATCTCGAAGGCTGCCTCCGTCATCTGCAGCAGGTGTTCGCGAAACACTAGCACCAACAGGTCATCCTTGCCCTTGGCGTAGAGATACAGTGTACCGAGCCCGATTCCGGCCTCGTCTGCGATATCCTGAATCGTAGTGTCTTGGAAGCCTTTACTAACGAAAAGCTGATGCGAAACATCGATGATGCGCTGGAGGCGTAAACGCTTCTTGCGCTCCCGCAATCCGGGCTTAGGCAGCATCGGTTCAGTGGCGGCCTTGCTCAATTCTCTAACGCCTAGTGGATCCATTAAAAGCTCGTCCTAATTTAATCTTGAGATTCCTTATTGCGGCCCGCCTTTCTCCCATTCCCCGATATCTACTCGCCAGCGTAAAAGACATTCAGCTTATTACCGTCTGGATCTGGAAAATAGCCCGCATAGAAGGTGTCCCCGCGAGGCCCCGCAGGGTCTTCGTCTTTAGCTCCTAAGGACATAGCCTTATTGTAGACACAATCTACAGTTGCGCGACTGTCGGCCTGTAACCCTACCATCACTCCGTTGCCAACAGACGCAGGATTACCATCATAGGGTTTAATTACCGATAACGCGGTGCTCTCTGGGCTAGTACCCCAGGCGATAAATGTTGGATAATCCATCGTGCGCACAGCGCCGAATTCGGCCATTAATAAATCATAAAACGCACATGCGCGCTGCAGCTCATTAGTGCCAAGGGTTATATAACCAATCATTTGATAATCCTTTCTATAATTAAGCTTGAACTGCAACGCCAGCACCTTAGCACAGCCAATTTGACTATTGCGCTGACACAGATCTTGAGCCACACAGAAACTGCCTAAATTTTGTGCGACAATATACTTCTTTTCGTCGAATGGAATTACAAATGAGTGAAACAGTTTCAATCTCCGCAAGCGCCCCACAGAACGGGCGGGAGTTAGTCAACTCCGCTATTTCGACCCCGCAGGCAGCAGTTGTACTCTTTTCGTTAAGCTGGTGTTCTTTTTGCCGCGCAGCCAAACAGCTACTTGCTCAAGTGGGTGTGCAATATCGCGTAATAGAGCTCGATCAAGGAGAGTTTCTAGAGCCCAATCTACAGCGAGAAGTTCGCGCGCGTCTGCAAGAAATCACTCATAGCAACACCCTGCCACAATTGTTTATTGGTGATGAGGGACTCGGTGGATATACTGAGACAGCAGTCGCGTTTCGAAGTGGCAAGCTTGCACAAATTCTACAAAAGCACGGCATCGACTCTACATTACCAACACCCGATTGATGTTTGCGGAGCATGATAATGGACGTGCTGATTCGATACCTTCACCTATTCGCTGTTATCGTACTTGCCGGCACTCTCATAATCGAGAATGTCGCGATCGGCAAGCAAATCACGCGCGAGGATCTGCGTAATCTACTCAAAGTTGACGCCGTCTATGGGGCCAGTGCCGGTCTCGTCGCTATCTTGGGTATCAGTCTTTGGTTGTGGGTGGGCAAGCCCAGCGCCTTCTACACATCCAACCCTGTGTTTCATGCCAAGATCGCGCTGTTCATAGCCGTAGGCTTGATCTCCATCTACCCTACCGTTTTCTTTATACGCCAGCGCAAAACCGAAGTGGAGACTATTCTAGTGCCAACCGGGGTTATTCGCGCCTTGCGCATCGAGCTAACACTGCTTGCCTTCATCCCAATACTTGCCTTCCTGATGGCCAGAGGCATTGGCAACTAGTCGCCGCTTACTGGCCTAATCGTTCCTGAAACCACGTAGAAATATCGTGAATTTGCTCTAGGCAGACCGAATGCTCCATAGGGTAGTTTCGGTACTGTGTTGGATGACCTAGAGCCCGGAGATCGGCCTCCGCCTTTTTCCCTAGAGCCTCATTGACGACGGGGTCTCGCGTGCCGTGGCACACCAGAATAGGCAATTCGCGATTGGCTTCGTTCGGAACGATCACATCGACAGTCGGGAAATAACTAGACAGCGAAAGAGCCCCTGCAAGAGGATGCGGGCAACTTAATGCCGCTTGTAGAATGACTGCACCACCCTGAGAGAATCCCGCGAGTATGATGCGGCGACTATCTATGCCGCGTTCGATTTCCCGCTCGATAAGCGCGTGCACTGCCGCAGCCGATTGAATAAGTTGCTCAGTGTCGACTGTTCGCCCTATATCCATTTCGAGAATGTCGTACCAAGCTGGCATTACGAAGCCGTTATTAATAGTCACGGGGATGGACGGCGCGTGGGGAAGCACGAAGCGCATGGCCAATGTATCGGGAAGATGTAATTCGGGAACAATGCCCGCGAAATCATGCCCATCGGATCCTAATCCATGCAACCAGATTATGGCGGCGTTGGGACTTGCGCCGTTAGGAGAGACAAGTTCGACGGCGGGTAATAGACTCATGAGGGTGCCTTTTTATAGTGCGAAATGGAAAGTGCCAATTGGGCATTGTCTCAAATCCAGCTTATGATGCCAGTGCCAAGTCAAATAATTAGGAACTAAACCACCGTGCGACGCTGCCATTACTTTCTCACAACACTTCTGACCCTGTGCATCTGCGCCAACTGCGCTGCACAAGCGCTGGATGTTGAGGCTTTGGAGACCTCCTTGCGTGCGCCCGGGCGCGATGTGAGTGACCGCATCCGTGACCCACAGCGCAAGCCTATCGAGACTCTCGAGTTCCTGCAGTTACAAACTGGCATGGTGGTCTTGGACCTCTATGCGGCGGGAGGCTATTACACCTATATACTTGCCAAAGCGGTAGGCCCAGAGGGAGTTGTCTATGCGCAAAACTCCCCTAGCGGGCTGAGCTTAGAAGAGGACCGTGGCGAGCGTACTCGCAGTGCCGCACTCGAGGCTAGAATCCTTGCTGGCCAGCTCGATAATGTGCGGCGCCTCGAGCGTCCGCTCAACGATCTTGGCATAGCGGCAGACTCCGTGGACTTCGTACTGATCTCGCAGATCCTTCATGACTATTTCAATAGCCACCCTCAACGAGCCATTAACATGCTGCGCTCCGTCTACGCGGTACTCAAGCCCGGGGGCATAGTGGGGGTGATCGATCATCAGGGAGTCGTTGGGCGGGACAATCGGCGACTTCACCGCCTTCCAATCGATGCCGCTACCCAAGTTATCGAAGAGGCCGGCTTCGTGCTCGAGGCTCAGAGTACCCTTTTGGCCAACTCGCAGGATCGTCATGTGCGCTCCATTTTCGACCCTATGCTCAATCGCGCCACAGATCAGTACTTGTTGCGGCTACGCAAACCTTAGCCTCGCTCGGTCTAAGCGTTGCTTGGCTTAGTTGCTTAGATTCGAGCGAGTTTGTTACTCTCCCTAGGGAATCCTTGAATAACTAACGAGCATGCGAAAGACTCGGAGAATAATAATGAATAAGTGTCTTAAAGCGGCAAACCGTGTTGCTGATTTTTTACGCCACGGCCCCATTGCTGGCGCTTTTATCTTGGCGTCACTGCAGCCATTGACCAGCGCCGCACAAACTGCAAGCTACACTGCCCCACGCACCGTCGATGGTAAACCCGACCTGCAAGGCATGTGGACAAACAACACCATCACCCCGTTAGAGCGCCCAACTCAATTTGCAGACAAGCCATTCCTGAGCGATCAAGAGCAGCAGGCAATGGAGCGAGAAGTGGCAGAGCGGACCGCGCGTGGAGACCTTCCCAGCGACCCTAATCGCCCGCCTCCCACGAAAGGGCAGATCGATCTGGAAGATAGCTATAATAGTTTCTGGTTCGACGATGGCACCACTGTAGCAATCTATAATGGAGAACGCCGCACCTCCCTAGTGGTTGATCCTGCCAACGGTCGCATTCCAGCCTATACCGAGCAAGCGCAACAACGCCTCACAGCCGCCGCCCAATTACGCAGTCAAGAACCGTTCAAAGGACCCGAGTCGCGACCACTTGCAGAGCGCTGCCTACTCTCCTTCGGTTCCAGTTCAGGGCCGCCCATGTTGCCGATCCTCTATAATAATCACTACCAAATTGTGCAATCTCCCGGCTATGTCATGATACTTGTCGAAATGGTGCACGATGCGCGTATCATCCGCATCGACAGCGAGCCCCTGCCCGAGACATTCAAGCCTTGGTTGGGAGACTCTACCGGACGCTGGGAGGGTGACAGCCTCGTGGTCGAGACGAGAAATTTCAACACCGGCCAAACCTTTCGTGGCGCCGGCGCAAACTTAGCGGTGACAGAGCGTTTTACGCGAGTCGCACCCGATACCATCAATTACAGCGTGACCCTGGACGACCCCACGACATTCGTCGCAAAGTGGACAGCCGAGATCCCCATGAAACTTACCGATGAACGCATGTATGAATACGCCTGCCATGAAGGCAATTATGCCCTCCCGGGCGTCTTAGCAGGCGCGCGCGTAGAAGAGCGAGAAGCAGGAGCAGCACAGATGTAATTGAAATGCTACAAGAGCGCAACGAACCGGCGCCCCTTCCTCTCGAGCTGCCAGACGAAGACCTGTTAATAGCAATAGAAGAGGCACTGTTTGTGTCTTTCCCGGACGATTTGCGCTACTACTTGCTGCAAGTCAGCGATATCGTTTGTGGCCATTTAGAGCCTGTCACTGTGAGTGACCCGAACTCCCACACCTATCTCCCTGAAATGGCAGCTGTGGCTTGGATTACCTCGCAAATACCTGCCTATCTGCGAGGTAATCCAAGGTTTTTATTGCATTCGCCAGGACGGCGCGATTCTGTTCTGGGATGAGAAGACTTCTGCCGAGGGCTGGGGCAACATATGGCTTTGGGTCAAAGACGCCTGGCTCGCAGATTAAGCGCTACTCTTCTCGCTCTTCACTAACCACTTGCGGATCTAAATCCTCGTCCGAGGAATTTCTCGCACTCCCCCGTTTAGTCACACTTAACCAATCCAGCGAGACGCCAGAGATGGCGTTGAAGCGCGACACGCGGTAAATAACCTGCAGTATCTTTGGCCGCCTTCGCACTCGTGGCTCCACCGCTCGTGGAATGAACCAGATCGCGATTGCCATGCGCAGCGCGAAGCTTGTGAAAAATACAAGGAATAACGGGCTGCGTATCTCCCGCAGAAAAGGCACGAATTCAACGATACTCGGTGCCGCCGACGCGATCAGCCCTCCCATAATCGCGCCAATAAAAACCGCCACAGCCCCTAGCGCTGACTGCATTGCCGCATAGACCGCGAAGTCACTCTTATGGGGCCGGATATCGTATAAATAATTTGCGGTGCTCAAACTAAAACCACTCCACACGAAGCCCGACATCACTTGCACACAAAGTAAGTAGTAATGATTCGCTGAGAACAACCATAACAGCGGCATGAACGGGATCAGGACACTGGCGATCTGCATCACCAAGCGATTACCGAAACGATCACTGAAGCGCCCCCAGAAGCGGAGCAACGAGAATTGCGTGAGAATCGAGGCGATCGAATTCAAGCTGTATTCGATATAGGTGAATTGCAGGTCGCGCAGCATATATACAGCGAAGAACGGTGCGGAGATCGCCACCACGCCCTGCATGCCTGCAACAAAAAAACTGTAGTCTCGAAACGTCTTGTCAGAGAGAGAAGCATACAGTTGTTTCACACTCTGCAGAAAGCCCTTACGCCCTGCAGGATGGGGGCTCGCATCTGGATCATGCATCTGCGCTAAATAACGCGATGAAAAACTACGCCCTACCGCCGCCGTAGCAAAGAGAATGGCAAAGCCTAGCCATACCATGTCAAAGCTTTCACTTAGGCTTAGCAGGGCGCCTCCACTCATGAAGATAAACAGTGAGGCCACCATCGTGAGACGAGTACGCGACGCGAAGAAGGTGCCACGGCGCCGCTGAGGCACCACACTTCCCATCCATGCTCGCCACTGAGGTTGAATGAAATTGATGCAGGAAAAGTACAGGACCGCTAGACCGATCAGCCAATACACTGAATCCTCACTGCGAATCAGAGCAAGAATCGATAGGCCTAGTACGACCACCGCTTGCACCCGGGCAGTGATCACGACTAGCGGCTTACGCGGCAGGTAGTTCCCCAGCCATGCGGACAGCAACTGAAACAGCGCCCCAAAAAGCTGTGGAATCGCCATCAACCACCCCATCTGTACCGCAGTGGCATTGAGATAGATGGCGAAGGCATTGAAGAAGTTGTCTCCTGTGGCCGTCATCGTCGCGGAGGCCACCGCTTCTTTCTGCGAAAGACCCAGGGTGCTTCTTAACCAAACGGCACGACTACGGGCACCGGAGAGAGGCTTTGGTTCTAATTCTTGTGTCATGAGCAGTTCTTCGACGCACAAATACAAGTCAGCATCTAAGAAATGAGCAGCCAATGCAATGGCCAAGCGCCAGCTTATGCATAGTTAGAATGCCTAATCGATGCGAGATGCATTATAGATTTTAAATGCGCTGCGCTCCCGCGTATCCTAGGAAGCCCCTACAGCCGGAGTCAAAACGCCATGTCGAAGGAACTCTTTATCACCTGCCCACACTGCCATCGCAAGAATCGCATGCCCGCCGATAAACTGACCGCACACGGCACTTGCGGCGCGTGCAAGCAAGCCTTGTTTTCCGGAAAACCAATCACGCTGACACACAGCAATTTCGCCCAGCATCTAGGTGGTGACATTCCAATCGTCGTGGATTTCTGGGCGCCGTGGTGCGGCCCTTGCCTACAATTCGCTCCAACTTTCGAGGCTGCCGCCACTAAACTTGAACCGAAGGTGCGCCTTACTAAGGTCAATACTGAAATTGAGACGGCACTAGCACAGCGCTATGGCATTCGCAGCATCCCAACCTTGATGATGTTCAAGCAAGGCAAAGAAATTGCGAGGGTCTCCGGAGCCATGCCCCCGGCGCAATTCCAGCAGTGGGTCAACGCCCAGCTTTAGGAACAAGTTTTAAGCACCTAGTTGTAAACCCGTTTCTTACTTACACGTTTAGCCCTGTGTGGCACTGCGTTTAGTCGCCGACCACCAACGGCTTTTCGAGTATTTTGAGCAACGGAGGTTGGTCATGTTGCAGCGCGTTATTCTAGGGAGCCTCTGAACAACTCTGATATGTCTCTGCGTGAGTCTGTCGCGTGTTGCCGCAAGGCGTCGTTCGAAGGCAATGGCCGTAGCCCTTGGCAAGAACGACAACGCAGCGGCGGCGCGCGACAGGCCCGCCCTTCGGGGCCTTCAGGCAATCGTGCTGTCTGCGTTACGTTTTCTCGACAGGCCGACGCATGCCTTCAAAAACGCGCCTTGTCAGCACGATTGCCTGAAGGCCAGAGATATATCAGAGTTGTTCAGAGGCTCCCTAGGTTTACTCCTACTTACTCTCATTGCCTGTCAGTCTGACCGGAGACCCGGTTACTCAGGCCCGATCATAGATCCGCAGGGTGTCGACATAGCACGCTATCAAAGCGATCTTTCCGAGTGCCAAGACATCGCCGATCAAGTCCATGTTGGCGCAGCGCGACTGCCCAGCCGCACTCAAGGCTCTACCAGTTCGAGAATCCTGACAAAATGGCTGAATATCTCGTCATAGGTAGTAATGCCTACCTTGACCTGCGCTTCGGCATCGACGTTCAGGGGGTTCGAGGCGGAATTATCATAGACAGTCTCTGCGACTAGACGCGAACCCGCCGGCAAGCGCACACGCTCTCGTAGTTTATAGTTCATTTGCCAATTGAAATTATAGTTGGCGACATTAATCAATCGCTTCTCTCTGCCGTCCGGAAACTGCGCATAAATACTCATGCTCTTGCCGCGAGTGTGAGTCTGAGGCGCAAAACTTTCCACTAACACCTCTCGCTCGAATGTCTCAGTCTCTGCGCGTTCCACGTGATTGTCCTCACCAGGCGCAAGACTAAACCCCGTGTTTAAGGTAATGACGTTGCGCACCGAATACTCTGGCGCAGAATCCCGAAAGTACAAACCAATCCGCGTCTTGTCCACAGTCTCTCGGCCACCCGTTACATAGCGCAATTTGAAGCTAAGGTCGCGATCTTGCCGTAAGAGAAATCCCGAATCGGCAGAGAACGCCTCCTCCGTGCGCGGTGGCACATAAAGGCTGATGAACTCGGCATTCTTAGGATCTATCAGCCCTGCTAGGTCTTTCTGATCGATACTGGGGTCAACTGCGAAAACCAGCAGACTATGCAGCACTGAACGATCTCCTACATTATAGGCAACAGCACTTATCCACTGATCCTTGTCTAGCGCAAGGTCGGCTCGCTTGATTTTAAAGTCCACCATGCCTGTGGCGGGAATATTTTCTGCAGGGACATCGATGATCAAATCCGGCTCACCGAGTTTCCAGCTGTCATCGACAGCGACCTGTTCTGCAAGAGGATCGGCATTCCCATCCCGACGCGCCCCACTATCGATCCAGTGCACTAACGTGATGAGTTCATCGTCACTTATTTGATGCACATTGTCCCAATCACCTTCCAGCATATCGATCTGCCCAGGAGGCATGCGGTGAGTCACTAACACCTCGCGAATCATCGGGCTCCAGCCTTGCACCATGCGGTGACTGACCATCGCCCAAGGCGCTAACCCGTCCTCAATATGACAGGTAGTGCAGCGGCGTTTGAGAATCGGTACGATCTCTTCTTGATAGGAGATTTGGCGATCTCCGAAGCGACTACGGTAGAGATAGTCGATCGGAGTACCAGCAAGAATGGGCAAGTCGGACGCAAGCTCGACATCGTTGCCCGCTAAGATAGTGACCAAGGCATTTTCGAGATAAGGGATTTGCCGAGCAGGGTCGGCATTCGCAACAGCGATCTGATTGTCGAGCGGCCCTCTATAGAGCACATCATGAGATTTCGGGTCGAGAATGAATGCCTCGGCGGTCGTCTCCACTCGAAGAGAGCGTGCGACGACCTGAGCGCTGTCTAGAAGCACCGGCAATTCGACGCCGAGGCTCGCCATTTCCTGCGACACGGACTCCCGAGACTGGGTGGGGTTCGGGTTCAACAGAAGGACGACGACGCCTTGCGCGCGATAGCGCTCTTGCAGTGCCTGCAGTTGTGACAATGCCTGGCGCGAGCCCTCCTCGCCATTGCTTTGCACAAATAACACCACAGCCTCGGATTCGCCATAGCGGCTGAGCTGATGGAAGACGCCGTGTTGATCGAGCAGGGCGAAGTCAGTGCTGCGCTGCGCCGCCGCGAAACTTGGCAGGGCGGCCCATACGATTAGGCAGATAAACCAAAACGGGCTCCTAGGAATCTTCATAAAGGACTACAACTCATTGCGGCTTTGAAGCTACATTTAAGCATAGCGCTATCTGCGCGGCTGCCTCGAATCACACTTTCGCTGACGAATTCTGAACCCAGTCCCCGATTTCTGCCAATCTCCCTACTAAACGATGAAATTCACCAATTTACCGGGCACAAAGATTACTTTCGTGATAGTTAGACCCGCAAGCTTCTCGGCAACACTAGGCTCGTCTCGAGCGATGCTTTCGATGCTCGCCTTATCCAAGCTGCGATCAATTTGAATCTCAGCTCGGCGTTTACCATTGATATGCACCGTCATCGTTAGTGTGTCAGCCTCTAGCCAGTTCTCATCGGCTTGCGGCCAAGCCTGATAAGCAAGCGTGTCGCTGTGCCCCAGCCGCTGCCAAAGCTCTTCGGCGATATGGGGCGCGAAAGGCGACAATACCAGCACGAACTTCTCCGCGATTGGCTTAGGAATGTGCGCCTGCTTCTTCGCGAGGTTCACGAACTCCATCATTTTCGCAATCGATGTATTGAAGCGTAGGTTCTCGATATCGCTGGTAACCTTGTGCACAGTGATATTAATCTCGCGGCGCAGCTCGTCAGTGGCAGCGGCTTCGGGCTCATCGACAATCACACTGGCGATAGCATCGGTATCGACGTCTATTAACAGCGACCATGCGCGATCGAGGAAACCATATACCCCTTTGACGCCATTGGTCTGCCAAGGCTTCACAGCCTCTAGCGGCCCCATGAACATCTCATAGAGGCGCAGTGAATCGGCGCCATATTCCTCGATAACGTCATCGGGATTCACGACATTGAGGCGAGACTTCGACATCTTCTCTTCACGCGCAGTCAATGGCGTGTCGCCGCCCTTCGTAAAGGGCTTGCCGTCGCGATACTCCACCTCAGTGGGAGCATAGAAACGCCCGGCCTCATCGCGGTGACTGATGCCGAGAATCATGCCCTGATTAAAGAGTTTCTTGAAAGGCTCGCGCGTATGCACGAGGCCGCAGTCGAACAAGACCTTATGCCAGAAGCGTGCATACAACAGATGCAGTACGGCATGTTCCACACCCCCAACGTAGAGATCCACCGGCCCCCAGTACTGCTCAGCAGCGGGGTCGAAAGGCATCTTGTCATTAGTCGGGTCCATATAGCGCAGGTAATACCAGCAAGAACCTGCCCACTGCGGCATAGTGTTGGTCTCACGTAGCAAGGCCTCGCCGTCGAGCTCCACTTGCATCCATTGCTCGGCGCGTGCCAGCGGTGGCTGGCCATCTGCTGTCGGCTTATACTCTGACAACTCGGGCAGGGTGATCGGCAGATCCTGCACCGGCACTGCATGAATTTCACCCGTCTTAGGATTGTGCATTATCGGGAAGGGTTCTCCCCAATAACGCTGGCGCGAGAACAGCCAATCGCGCAGTTTATAAGTAGTCTCGCCCCTGCCTACGCCTTTCTCTTCCAGCCAAGTGATCATCTTCACTTTGGCCTCCGTGGTCGGCAAGCCGTCGAGGAACCCAGAGTTCATTGCCACGCCATAATCGGCATTGGCTGCAGAGTCGATATCGCCGCCGGAGACGACTTGCATGATCGGCAGACCGAAGGCTTTAGCGAATTCATAGTCGCGTTCATCGTGGCCTGGAACGGCCATGATGGCACCCGAGCCGTAGTCGACCTTCACGTAATCGGCAATCCATACGGGAACCGGCAGGCCACTTACAGGATTGAGCGCATAGGCGCCCGTAAAGACACCTGTTTTCTCCTTGGCTGCAGCAGTCTCGCGGTCGAGATCGCTCACATTCTTTACTTTCGCGATATAGGCTAGAACCGCTGCAGTTTGCTCCGCACTGGTGATCTGCTCGACTAAGGAGTGTTCGGGAGCCAGCACACAAAAGGTGGCGCCGAACAACGTATCTGGACGAGTTGTGAACACTTCAAAATTGGCGTCGAAATCTTGTAATTTGAAGGAGACCTGCGCCCCTACTGACTTGCCGATCCACTGTCGCTGCATCTCGATGATGCCAGCGGGCCAGTCCAAGCCATCCAAATCACTCAAGAGGCGTTCGGCATAGGCTGTGATCTTCAACATCCATTGCCGCATCATGCGCCGCTCGACGAGATCGCCTGTTTCTACATAACGACCATCTTGTACTTCCTCATTCGCTAGAACAGTGCCTTGCGCTGGGCACCAGTTCACTGGCACCTCTGCCAAATAGGCTAGGTCTTGCTCATACAACTTCAGGAATATCCATTGTGTCCAGCGGTAGTAGTCCACTTTGCTGGTGTCGATCTCGCGCTGCCAGTCATAGGAAAGCCCTAAACGCTTAATCTGGCCTCGGAAGTTCGTGATATTTTCCTGCGTAATCAATGCAGGATGACGACCCTCTCGAATAGCGGCACGCTCAGCGGGCAGGCCAAAGGCATCCCAACCCATCGGGTGAAGCACATTGAAGCCATTCATGCGTTTGAAGCGCGCAATGATGTCGGTTGCGGTATAGCCCTCAGGGTGTCCTACATGGAGCCCCGAACCAGATGGGTAAGGAAACATGTCCAGAACGTAGTACTTTGGCTTAGTGAAGTCTGCGTTTGAGACGCTGAAGGTATTGTGCTTATCCCAGAACTGCTGCCATTTAGGCTCGATGGCCGAGGGGCTGTATTTCTTGCTCATGCTAATTGCCGTGGTTCGCGAATACGCGATCGTTGGGGATATTTCCTTACTAGTGAAGAAAATTCGGAGAGGGAGAATAAACCACCTCCCTATTGATTACAATTTGCGCAGCATGCGGCAAGCGCGCATTTACTAACTTATAGCAGCAGTGTCCTCAATAACGAAATATTTTAGGCTCCACCTTTGAAATCAGCTTAACTAGGCCTAATATAGAAAACGACGAAACATTAACCGGTGTATTGCAAACCACACCCAGTGTTTAGTACAAAAAAGTGTTTAGTGCAAAAGAGTTTACTTCAACAGAGCCAAACCGTGACACGATCACTGCTTGTTATAACAGCCCTACTACTTAGCATACTCTTTACTGCGAGTGAGGCGCCGGTTACGCGCATCGTAAAAGCCAACACTCTATCTCAGTCCGCTGCCTCCGTTGAAACCGTTTATACCGCCCCTCAGCAAACCGAAAAACACTTCCTTCCAGCCAATGAATTGATGCTCACGCTCGTTCATGCCGACTACATGAGAGTGTCACTGTTTGCGCCAGCTCACCCCGCAGTCACTACCGACCTCAATAATCGCGGCCCACCCTCTATCCGCGCGTAAGCTCTAGCCCGCGCACCTAGAAGCGACAGCCGCGATGCAACCATTTCCTAATGCTAATCGCCGAAGTACCGCCTTCTTTAGCCGCGTAATGCGTTTTCAAATTAGCTTAGTTAGCCGTTTTAGAGGTTTCACCATGCGTCAAATTCACTTATTCCCCGTTAGCCGTATCGCGCACTTAGTCCGTCCCGAAGAGTTTCATGAACTTAGCTCACTGTCTTCGGCCCTCGAATTCTTTACCGATTTCAAAAAACATGTGCCCCTGACAATCGACGGCTCGACGCCAGCTGAGTCTGTCGAGTCGCTTATGCGCCACGCCCATGTGAAGCTCAAGCTCGTCGTCGATGCCGACGGCGAATTTATCGGGACGATTAGTCTAGATGATTTAGATGAACAACACTTTATGGCTCTTGTTGCACTGGGCTACGCCCACAAAGAGATTCTAGTGAAGGACTTGATGCGGCCGAAAGCCGACATCATGGCCCTAAGCCTCGCCGATTTAGAAGAGGCAACTATCAACGATGTGATCAAGGTCTTGCAGCAGAAAGGCCAGCAACATTGCCTAGTGGTCGATCAGAGCAGCACACAGATCCGCGGTTTAATCTCAGCGAGCGATGTAGCGCGACGCCTGCGCATCCCAATTCACATTGAGAGAGTGCCTACTTTCGTTGACATTTTTAGCTCGATCAAACGACCAGCTGCATAAACCTTAACTATGTTCCAGCTGGTCGTTGCCGGGAGCACCCGTTTTTGCTCCCGGCATTTTTGATTACTCGAAAGAAATAGGCAAATAATGTGCGCATAGAGTGGGGAGTTGCGGCACCCTGTCGAACTCCATGCGTTGAGCTAAAGGCCCTAGATTGACGGGATTAAGGAACATCACGAGCCGCCTCAACTCGATAGTGTCTCGCCCCCAGTCTTGCCCCGAAGGCGATACCTCCTGTCCATAGAGACTAAAGAAGCGCACAGGCTGCCAGATTACTTCGGAGTCCGATGCAATCTGGCCGATGCCTATAAACAAATTTAGGTCAGGAAGAATTCGGCACTGAAAAATCCTACCCTGCTCATCGACGTTGACGTAAGTGAAATTACGCAGGTACTTCCATGTTCCCTGAAGGCCAGGCTCTGGGCTCTGGGCGCTCGCTGGCATTGCCAGAAAAGCGAGCAGCAAGCCCACCGTCCACATACGTCCTTTTTTATGATCTCTCATGTATTACTTCCTATACTTTCTAGTTTATTCGAATGCAGACCGGCACGCTTGAATGGCACTTTTCGGTACTCAAAACGGCCACCCAAGCAAGGGTTTTTATCATAACCTGCGTTAGACTTGCTAGGGTAGTTCAGCTATTCTAAACCGTCCTAGCCCACCAAAAGGGCCAGCATAAAATGTAGTGAAACGATGCAATGAACTAACTCTAATGAATCAGCTCTAATGAAACAAGAATAGATCTATTGCGAACAGGTTCATTTCAAATATTGACTCAACTCTGCTACACATAAGGCAAAACTCATAATGAAGTGGTGAGTCTTTTAGCCTTGGCTAAGGCCTATGATGGCAATAAAATACAACAAACTTATTGATTTCATGGACTTACTCCTAGACATCGTCTGAGTGGTAAATGCCAACGGTCAAATATTGTTTGTCAGCGCAGCCAGTGAAAGGATGCTCGGCTATAAACCCGATGAGTTAGTAGGCAAATTTATGCCTGATCTCGTTCATCCCGACGACGTAGCGCGCACTCTCGATGTCGCATCTCGCATCAACGCCGGCGAAGAAATAGTGGGCTTTGAGAACCGCTATCTACACAAAGATGGACACATTGTCCATATACGCTGGACAGCTCGGTGGTCCGAAGCGGAACAAGTACGCGTGGCGGTTGCACACGATATTAGCGATAGCAAACGCTCCGAAGCTATGCACAGCGCCTTATATGCAATCTCGGAGGCTTCCCATCAAGCTAAAGATCTCAGCAGTCTTTTTCCTTTAATCCACCGCATTATCGGCGAGTTGCTGCCCGCCAAAAACTTCTTTGTAGCCCTCTATGACAGACACAAGGACGAGCTACGCTTCCCCTATTACCTAGACGAGTTTGATAGCACACCCGCACCATGTCCCCTGGACAGTGGCACCTTGAGTGGCGAGGTAATTCAAACTGGACAGCCCCTTCTGTTGACGCCGAATTCAAACAGTGACATTCACTTGAGGCATACTCGTATCGTCGGCACTGACTCACTCGACTGGCTAGGGGTTCCCCTGCAATCGAGTACGAGAACCTTTGGTGCATTGGTGGTACAAACTTATGACGGAAAATCTTGCTATACCGCCCAAGATCAAGAACTACTCCAGTTCGTGTCCAACCAAGTCGCGTCTGCGATCATTCGCACACAGTTGCACGCGAGCCTAACCCATGCTGCCGGTCACGACACACTAACAGGACTTGCCAATCGCGGCCTGTTCCAGGACCGCCTGCAGCGAGTTTTAGCGCGAGTACGGCGCAACCCCGGACGCTTCGCTCTTTTATATCTGGACCTAGATAAATTCAAAGAGATTAACGATTTATACGGGCACACAGTGGGGGACAAGATGCTAATTGAGGTGGCCAAGCGCCTTCAGGAATGTGTTCGCGAATCCGATACCGTGGCACGGGTTGGCGGTGACGAGTTCGTCCTACTTTTGAGTAATATCATCAAACCAAACGACGCGAAAAATGTCGCCGCTAAAATTCACAAAGTACTCAATAAACCATTCACACTGGGCGAGCACGAGCTTCTAATCGCTCCAAGTATCGGCATTGCCGTATATCCGGAAGATGGCAATAGTTCGGAGACCCTGCTGCATTTCGCTGACGACGCGATGTATAAGAGCAAGCGCATTGCTATCTAGCGCGGCTGCCTAGATAACCCTCCAGCTTGGCCTTTTGATCCGCACTAAAGAGCAAGCCCAACTTAGTGCGCCTCCACAGAATATCCTCGGCCTCCTCGGCCCATTCCTCGCTGCAGAGATAGTCCACTTCCCGGGCACTCAGTCCTTGCCCAAAATCCTGACCTAGGCTCTCCAAGCCCGTTGCTCCCGCAAGGATTCGATAACTCAGCGTGCCGTAAGTACCCACCCAACGCTGACGCGTAGATGCGGGCAACCACGGCGCCTCCTTCGCAATCGCTTCGGATAGCTTAACCTGCGAGCCGAAGTCTCCACCTGGCAGCGCTGCATGCTCAGTCCAGTCATCTTTCATGCGCGGAAAAACCTCACGCAGTTTCTCCAGCGCGCTTTCCCCTAGCCGTCTATAAGTTGTGATTTTTCCACCATAGATTGTCATCAATGGGGCACCCGAGGTATCGAGTGTTATTGTGTAGTCTCGCGAAACATCTGAGGCGTTGCTTTCCTCGTCAGACATCAATGGACGCACGCCAGCAAAAACGTGTAGAACGTCCTCTTTCGTAATCTTAGCCTTAAAATATTCATTCGTTATCTCGACGAGATAGTCGATCTCCCAAGCAGATATTTTCGCGCTTGCGGGGTCGCCAACCTGATCCTCTTCCGTCGTGCCTATTAGCGTAAAATCCTGCTCATAAGGGATCACGAACACTACGCGACCATCGTTGTTCTGCAGTAGAAATGCCTCTGGCGAATCGAACATGCGCGGCACCACGATATGGCAGCCCTTCACGAGACGAATATGCTCGTGCTTCTTCTGCGGTAGCACAGCATTAGAAAATATCTCTACCCAAGGTCCGGCGGCATTGACCAGTGCCCGCGCGAGGACCGTTTCGACTAAGCCTGTGCGCGTGTCTCTAAGGCTTACTCGCCAAAGGCCCTGCTCCTCCCTCGCCTCAATGCATTGTTTGCGCACCAGTATTTGGGCACCGTGCTGTTCCGCCTGCTTCGCCACTAACACTACTAGACGCGCATCGTCGACCCAGGCATCAGAGTATTCGAAGCCATTGCGTAGGCTGGAAACAAGCGGACTATCAGGGGCAAAACGAAGGCTTCGCGAAGCCGGAAGCGTCACACGTTTGCTTAGGAAATCATAAAGGTAGAGGCCTGCGCGGATCATCCAGCGCGGTCGCAAGTGCGGACGATGCGGCAGCTGAAAACGCAGTGGAGTTATGATATGTGGCGCATTGCGCAGCAAGACTTCGCGCTCAGCTAACGCCTTGCGTACCAATCTAAATTCGTATTGCTCGAGGTAGCGTAAGCCGCCATGTATCAACTTGGTGCTCGCTGACGAGGTTGCCGAGGCTAAATCGTTGCTCTCGCACAGAACAACATCTAAACCACGTCCGGCCGCATCTGCGGCTATACCGACGCCGTTGATGCCGCCGCCGATTACCAGCAGATCATGAATTGTAGAATCTTGAGTCATAGAGATGTTAGCCTTAAAGCGCTTAAAATTGCATGCTTACAGCATGCCTGTGGATCATGAAACTTGCGTATAGTACGCTGTGATCAACGCGTTAGCCCACAAAAATCCGGACACTTTCGATGACTGATTATATTCTCGCACTCGATCAAGGTACTACCAGCAGCCGCGCCATTATATTCGACTCCAATGGACAGCGCATCAGCACTGGTCAGGAAGAGTTTTCACAACATTTCCCACAAGATGGCTGGGTAGAGCATGACCCAGAAGACCTTTGGAGCAGCGCGCTACGCAGCGCTCAGATCGCCCTCAAAGAGTCTGGTTTACAGGCCAAGGAAATACGCGCGATAGGCATTAGCAATCAACGCGAAACGACCCTGATCTGGAACCGCAAAAGTGGCGAAACACTATATCGTGCGATCGTCTGGCAGGACCGTCGTACCAGCGCTTATTGTCAAACTTTAAGCGAACAGCTGCAACAACAGGACAAAACGAATCTTATCCAAGAGCGCACAGGATTGTTGCTCGACCCCTATTTCTCGGCGAGCAAGATTCGCTGGATTCTTGACCATGTGGACGGCGCTCAGCAGGCCGCCGAGCGTGGTGAGTTAGCGTTCGGCACAGTCGATACTTACCTGCTATGGCGCCTCACAGGTGGGCGCAGCCACTATACCGATGCCACCAATGCGTCACGCACGCTCCTGTTCAATATTCACACCCAGCGTTGGGATGAAGAATTATTAGCGCTATTTAATGTGCCACCCGCCCTCTTACCCGAGGTGCTCGACAGTGCCGCGGACTTCGGCGAGACTGAGCCAAGTATACTGGGCGCACCTATTCCTATCGCTGGCATTGCCGGTGATCAACAAGCCGCCGCCTTCGGTCAATGCTGTTTCAAACCAGGCATGGCGAAGAGCACCTATGGTACTGGTTGCTTCCTGCTTCTCAATACGGGCGAGAAGGCCCTTCATTCGGAAAATAGACTTCTTACTACTGTTGCTTATCGCCTTAAAGGCAAAGTCACTTACGCGCTGGAAGGCAGTACCTTCATGGCGGGCGCGACTATGCAATGGCTGCGCGATGGACTAAAACTATTCAAAGACGCTGCAGAGACAGAGGAGCTGGCGCGGCAGGCTGACAAGAATATGCATGTGCTGATGGTGCCGGCATTCACTGGCCTAGGGGCCCCTTATTGGGACGCTGACGCGCGCGGTGCAATCTTTGGCCTAACCCGTGACACCGGCATTAAGGAGCTAGTAACGGCAGCACTGTTGTCAGTTTGCTACCAGACACGGGATCTGCAAAAAGCCATGGAGGCCGACGGTGAACGCCCCGATACCCTCCGGGTCGACGGGGGTATGGCTCGTAACGACTTCGTGCTGCAGAATCTCGCCGATCTTTTAGGCTGTCGAGTCGACCGACCTTGCGTAACAGAGACTACCGCACTTGGCGTGGCTTGGCTCGCAGGCCTGCAGTGCGGAATTTTCGATTCCCTGGAGAGCATCGCAGAGCATTGGCAACTCGAGCAATCCTTCGAGCCGCAGAAAGGCAAGGCGTGGCGCGACGAGCGCTATTTGCTATGGCAGGATGCAGTGCGCCGCACTCGTAGCACCCACTCTTAAGTGGCATCGACGCAACCTCAACAAGCCTCCCTAACGAGAATCCCAACCCTATGCGAGTTCACCTCATTCGTCACGGACAGACTAATTGGAACAAAGAGAAACGCGTTCAAGGCCATAGCGAATCGACTCTGACCCTTGAGGGCAAACAGCAAGCTGAGGCGCTAGCGCCTGCGTTAGCACCCTACAATATCGCTAAGGTCTATTGCAGCTCTAGTATTCGCACACGGGAAACCGCCGCCATCCTTTTCGCCGACGCGACTCCTGAGATCGAATATTGCGATGAACTACGCGAGATATTCCTCGGCCCTTGGGAGGGATTATTGCAGAGTGAGATTCGGTCAATCTACCCCGAGAATTTCGCCCACTTTTGGGACGCCCCTGAACGCTTCAATCAAGAGGGGGCAGAGCTCTTCGCCTCTGTGCAGCAACGTGGCCTTATGCTGCTGAAGCAGATATTATCAGCGCATGAGACAGAAGACGCAGCAATTGTTAGCCACGGCGTGCTCATCAAGTCGATACTATGTGCATTGGAGGACCGCCCCATTGCCCAACTGTGGGAACCGCCCGTCATGCATAACTGCGCACATAGCATCGTGACTAGCGATTCCCCGGAGTCAGTGCCGCGCATTATCCAGTTCGCGGGCATTGCGCAATAGCAGCACTGCGCAGCGGGTCTATTTACTGCAACGAAACTTAATAACAAGGAAAACCACAATGAATACTGTTCCAGAATCGCAAGATAGCGCTAATCCGATGGCGCGCAAAGTCGTAATCGCCCTCGCAATACTCTCCGCAGTTGGAGGTGTTGGACTAGGGGTATACGCACTGTTTGCCTCCCTTGGGGTATGGATGGGAATGTGGAATTTCGGCGCTGGCTTTAATATGCTGCGTAACGTCAATGCCAGCGCAGACTGGGTAGCCTGGATCACTTTAGCCGTGACGATAGGCGTCTTCCTTTGGGCTAGACGCTTAGCGCTGCCGAATACTCTGCGGCTTACGGGCATCGCCGCCCTTGGAACTATCGCTGCAACAATGGCATTTGTGGTACCAGAGACCTTCAGACCACCAGAAGGAACTCCTCCGATTCACGACATCACTACAGACACGGTTAATCCTCCGGAGTACATCGCGATTGCGCCGCTGCGTGCCGATGCGCCGAACAACATGATTTACGGTGACCAGGCCAATTGGGATAAGGCGCGTATGGTCGCAGCACAAAATGAGGCCTATCCGGACATCGTTCCGCAGGAGTTCTCGGAGTCTAAGGAAGTAATGTTCGAGCGTGCCTTACAGGCGGTAAATGCGATGGGTTGGGAGGTAGTTGATCAAAATCCTACCACTGGCCGTATCGAGGCAACTGACACGACGTTCTGGTTCCGTTTCAAAGACGATGTAGTAATCGTGGTTACCACTGCAGGCCAAGGCTCTGTTCTCAATGCCCGCTCCCTGTCCCGAGTAGGCACAAGCGACGTAGGCAAGAACGCGGCGCGCCTGCGTGAGTTCTTTGCGCAGCTGCGCTAGAACTTTGTGTGACCAATTAGAATCAACATCAGTCGAACCCATTCGCTTGCAAGACAAGCTCCTACAGGGTGGTGGGTTCTATGCAGATTGGTAGAATCCATTGACGGTAGGAGCCTTCGCCCTATTTATGGGGCGCCTGCAGGCGAAGGGTCTAAATCTTCCACAGATCAACGTCAATCCAAACAGACTTGCGCAGATTTCGATGTGTTATGCTTGCGGCCGATAATTCGCGGCAAGAGATAGAACCGTGCAAAGAAACAAACACCTATTCGCCTTTGGCGCGATTGCGCTAACCGTATTACTTGTCTCCCAGATTGGGAGCTATGTGGTGAACGCTAACATACCCCTTGGCGAGACCGTGCAATGGAGCTCGTTCATCTATTTAACCCATATACGCAATCTTGGTGGCGTGTTTGGGATGTTGCAGGGGCACGGTTGGATATTCGGACTATTTAGTGTCGCTCTTATTACAGGCCTAATTCTGTACCTATATTTAGGCAAGCAGGTACAACGCTATGAATATTATTGCTTCGGCTTCATCGCCGGCGGTGGGCTTAGCAACATTTTAGACCGCCTAATCTACGGCAGCGTTGTCGACTTCATAAATGTGCAAGGCATACCCTACTGGCAGTATATTTTTAATACCGCAGACGTAATGGTGCATATAGGCCTTTGGCCAATGCTCTATTTCAGCTTCTTCAAGCCAAACTCCGTGCCCGCTAACTAGGTGCTTCGATAGATTTCGTTTGCCGCTTGCAGCGCCAGGCCACGCTCTACTGCGAAGCCCTGCTCTGCAAGCACAGCCTCGAGCGCGCCTAAGCAAATCAACACATTCTTCTGACTAGCGCCATAGCCCATCAAACCCACGCGCCAGATCTTGCCTGCTAAGCTACCAAGACCTGCGCCAATTTCCAGATCATATTGCTTAAGCAGTGCCGCACGTACGACACCCTCGTCGATACCCTCTGGAACACCCACTGCGTTGAGCTGCGGTAAACGAGACTTTGGGTCAACAATCAAACTTAACCCCATTGCGTCTATACCCGCCGCAAACGCGCTGTGTTGCTTTGCATGGCGCTGCCATGCCTGCGACAGACCTTCCTCATGCAAGCAGACCAAGGCCTCGTGAAGGCCGTATAGCGGATTGATAGGCGCAGTGTGGTGATAGCTGCGCTTCGTGCTGCCGCCCCAATAATCCATGATGAGATTCATGTCGAGAAACCAACTCTGTACTTTGCTTTTGCGAGAACGCATTACCTCGACCGCGCGCGCACTAAAGCTAACAGGGGAAAGTCCTGGAATGCAGGATAGGCATTTCTGTGAACCTGAATAGATTGCATCGATGCCCCAAGCATCCACTTCAAGAGGAACCCCGCCTAGCGAGGTCACCGCATCTACTACAACCAACACATCATACTGATGGCCAAGCGCCGCGAGTTGCTTAGCATCGCTCAACACTCCCGTGGAAGTCTCAGCGTGCACGAAAGCGAGCATCTTAGCGTCTGGATGCGCCTTTAGAGCGGCCTCGACCTTAGTCAAATCGACCGCCGTGCCCCATTCATCCATGACCATTATGGGCGTTGCGCCACAGCGTTCCACATTCTCTTTCATGCGGCCGCCGAAGGCCCCATTCTGACAAACGATAGCCTTGCCGCCGCGCTCCAGAAGATTCACAAACACCGCTTCCATACCTGCAGAACCAGGCGCCGAAACAGGCAACGTCAATTCGTTCTTAGTCTTAAAGGCATATTGCAGCATGGACTTGATCTCATCCATTAACCGAATGAACTCGGGGTCCAGGTGCCCTATGGTGGGCCGCGACAAGGCTTCTAGAATACGGGGATTCACATCAGATGGGCCCGGGCCCATGAGGGTTCGTACGGGGGGGTGAAAAGAGCTAGGCATGGCATTCTCCCAGAAACGAAAAAGCCGAGTAAGACTCGGCTTTTTCACAATGTGTATTTCTGTGCAATTACTCGTCTGTAGCGTCGAGCCCTGAATTAGGACGATCGACCAACTCAACATAGGCCATAGGCGCATTATCACCAGCACGCATGCCACATTTCAGGATACGGATATAGCCACCGGGACGTTCTGTGTAGCGTGGGCCAAGATCGGTAAAGAGCTTACCAACCGCTGCCTTATCACGCGTGCGGCTGAATGCCAGACGGCGGTTTGCTACGCTGTCAATTTTAGCCAGAGTGATCAAGGGCTCCGCTACCATACGCAGCTCTTTCGCTTTGATCAGAGTAGTCTTAATGATTTCGTGCTCAACAAGAGAAACAGTCATGCTGCGCAGCATAGCTTTGCGGTGTGAGCTGTTACGGCTGAGTTGACGTCCACTTTTACGATGACGCATATCTTCTAATTCCTATACTTACCTTAGCGCCCAATGGCACTCGGTCACACTATGTTAAAAATCTACCGGGCTCTGGACAGTCGAGCCTTAAACCAATCCGCCCTACACCTAGCCTCGGTCGTCCGAGCGCAGGCTGGAGGGAGGCCAATTCTCTAGACGCAGCCCCAGAGACAAACCGCGAGTCGCGAGCACGTCTTTGATTTCGGTCAGTGATTTTTTACCCAAATTTGGCGTCTTGAGCAATTCCACTTCGGTGCGCTGAATCAGGTCGCCAATGTAGTAAATGTCTTCTGCCTTCAAGCAGTTCGCAGAGCGCACAGTCAATTCCAAATCGTCCACTGGACGCAATAGAATTGGGTCGATCTCGTCCTCTGGCTCTTCTGGCTCGCTAGCAACTTGACTTTGCAGGTCAACAAACACTGCCAGCTGATGTTGCAGAATTGTTGCTGCGCGACGTATCGCCTCTTCAGGATCGATAGTGCCGTTAGTGCGCAAATCGATAATCAGTTTGTCCAAGTCAGTACGCTGCTCAACACGTGTGCTCTCTACAGAGTAGGCAACGGTCGTCACAGGCGTATAGGAAGCATCGAGGAACAGACGGCCAACAGCGCGTGTTTCATCATCATTAGAGACGCGCGTATCTGCTGGGGAGTAACCGCGGCCTTTACGCACAGTCATGCGCATATTCAGCTCGCCAGTGTCGTTCAGGTTCGCAATCACGTGATCAGGATTAACGATTTCAATATCGTGCCCGGCAGTTATATTTCCTGCAGTTACTACTCCAGAACCTTTCGCGCTCAGCGTAATCACCGCTTCTTCCTGGCCGTTAAGAATGATCGCAACGCCTTTGAGATTCAACAGGATCTCAATAACGTCCTCCTGAACACCTTCGATAGTGCTGTATTCATGCACAACGCCATCGATCTCAACTTCTTCGATTGCCGCGCCGGGCATGGACGAAAGTAAAATTCTTCTAAGCGCATTTCCTAACGTATGACCAAAACCCCTTTCCAAAGGCTCGAGAACCACTTTTGAGTGGCACTTGTCATACTCTTCAACTTTTATCAGTTGCGGTGTCAAAAAATCCGACAATGAAATCTGCATGGAATCACCCTTCACACTTAGCCAGTTTACTACTTGGAGTAAAGCTCAACTATCAAGTTTTCGTTAATGTCAGGAGACAAGTCAGCACGGTCGGGCTTACGACTAAACTGGCCTTCGAGTTTCTCGCTGTTGACGCTGATCCAATCTATTGGACTACGCTGTCCGGCCAATTCCAATGCAGCCTTAATACGCAGTTGTTCTTTCGCTTTAGAGCGAACAGAGACCACATCACCGGGTGCTACTTTATAGGAAGGGACGTTAATAACTTCGCCGTTCACCAGTATCGACTTGTGAGCTACTAATTGACGTGATTCAGCACGGGTAGACCCGAAACCAATACGGTAAACCACATTGTCCAAACGCGATTCCAGCAACTGGAGAAGATTCTCACCAGTAGCGCCTTTCAGACGCGCTGCTTCTTTATAGTAACCACTGAATTGCTTTTCAAGAACGCCATACATTCTGCGTACTTTCTGCTTTTCACGCAGCTGAACACCGTAATCAGATAAACGACCACGACGCAGACCGTGCTGGCCAGGTGCGTTCTCTGCTTTACACTTACTGTCTAAAGGACGAACGCCGCTTTTCAAGAACAGATCTGTTCCTTCGCGTCGTGCCAGTTTACATTTCGGGCCTAAATAACGGGCCATATACTGTCTCCTATGTTCTTATCTATTGGAGATAAGCCACTAAATTTCATGAGTCCTAACAAAGTGATGCGAAACAGACTTGCAGGGTTACACTCGTCGCTTCTTGGGTGGACGACAGCCGTTATGGGGCATAGGCGTTACGTCAGTTATATTGCTAACTTTCAAACCGCAGCCGTTCAAGGCGCGTACAGCAGACTCGCGGCCAGGTCCTGGACCGTTTACTTTTACATCCAGATTCTTGAGACCATATAACTCGATGGCAGATTTACCGGCACGCTCTGCAGCAACCTGTGCGGCGAAAGGCGTACTCTTACGTGAGCCACGGAACCCCGAGCCACCGGAAGTCGCCCAACTCAGTGCATTGCCCTGACGATCGGTAATCGTAACGATGGTGTTGTTAAACGAAGCGTGAATGAACGCAATACCGTCCACGACAGCCTTGCGGGCTTTCTTCTTCGTTGTCTTCGCTGCTGCTGGCTTTGCCATAAATTATTCCTGATTCAAATTAACTGCGTCTTAAGCTCTATCAGGCACTGGATCACTACTGCCGATCCCGCCCGAAGGCTTGCCGCCTAAGGTTTACAAAATTATTTGCGAATTGGCTTACGCGGACCTTTGCGCGTTCGCGCATTAGTCTTGGTTCGTTGTCCACGCACTGGCAGAGAACGACGATGACGAATGCCTCGGAAACAACCCAGATCCATTAAGCGTTTGATAGCCATAGACAATTCGCGGCGAAGGTCACCCTCTACAGTGAACTTGGCGACTTCAGCACGGACGGAGTCCAACTGCTCGTTACTAAGCTCACTTACCTTAGTCTGCGGAGCAATACCAGTACTCGCACATATAGACTTTGCCCTAGTTGCACCGATTCCGAAGACGTAGCCAAGGGAAATCACAATATGCTTGTTATCCGGTATGTTGACACCTGCAATACGTGCCATATTTTTACTCCACTTTAAATATTACGTACATGTCCAGATTATTCCGGACCAAAATTACGGGGGGCAAAGGATATACTCTGACCTCGAAAAAATCAACCAGACTGCTTAGCCTTGGCGTTGCTTATGACGTGGCTCAGCGGAGCAGATCACTCTTACTACGCCATTGCGTTTAATCACTTTGCATTTACGACAGACTTTCTTCACTGATGCTCTAACTTTCACGTTCACTCTCCCAACATTCGTAAGGTCTAGATTCTCCCAGGGAAACTTTCCCCGTGGGCAGTCCGAATTTACAAGCCTCCGCGGCCGAAACTACCCAGGTTTGATTTTTTCATCAGAGAGTCATACTGATGTGACATCAAATGAGATTGCACCTGAGACATAAAATCCATGCTGACAACAACGACAATCAAAAGCGCTGTTCCACCCAGATTGAAAGGCACGTTAGCCATCATCTGGAAGAAGTTAGGAAGCAGACACACCAACGTGATGTAGACCGCACCGAACATCGTCAATCGTGTAAGCACGAGATCAATATATTTTGCCGTTTGCTCACCGGGACGGATTCCGGGAATAAACGCACCCGAGCGCTTAAGATTCTCAGCAACATCTTTCGGGTTAAACACCAAGGCCGTGTAAAAGAAACAGAAGAACACGATCATGGCACTAAAAATAATGATATACAGCGGTTGGCCTGGACCGATCATCAGGGCCAGATCTTGCAACCACTCAGCCCCTTCGGACTGACCGAACCACTGCCCTAAAGACGCAGGGAACAGCAGAATACTACTCGCGAAGATAGCGGGGATAACACCGGCCATATTCACCTTGAGAGGCAAATGGCTAGACTGCGCCGCATACATCTTGCGCCCTTGTTGGCGCTTAGCGTAATTCACAGTAATCCTACGTTGACCGCGTTCGATAAACACGATAGCCGCAATGACCGCTACTGCAATAATCACTACTATAAATAACAACAGTCCGCTGATCTGCCCTTCATAAGCCTGTGTCAGCGAGTTGCCAATCGCGCCTGGCAAACCAGCAACGATACCCGCGAAGATCAGCATCGAGATACCATTACCTACGCCGCGTTCAGTGATTTGTTCACCCAACCACATCATGAACATCGCACCAGTAACCAAGGAAATAATCGCAGTCAATGTAAATGCCATTCCGGGGTTATAGGCCATCGGGGCTAACAGACCCACTGTCATGCCTGTCCCTTGAACCGTTGCCAACACCAGTGCGCCATAACGCGTGTACTGTGTGATCTTGCGACGGCCCGACTCCCCTTCCTTCTTAAGCTGTTCTAACTGAGGGCTCACAGCCGTCAGTAACTGCATGATAATCGAGGACGAAATATAAGGCATGATGCCCAGCGCGACTATACTCATGCGCTCGAGCGCACCGCCGGAGAACATATTGAATAAACCTAAAAACGTGCCTTCGTTCTGTTGGAACAGGTTCGTCAATTGGTTTGGATCGATGCCGGGAACCGGAATATGCGTCCCTATGCGATATACGATAAGCGCCACTAGCAAAAACAACAGGCGAGCCTTCAGTTCGCCAAGACCGGCACCGATCTTCTCGGGATTTATATTAGGTTTTGTCGCCATCGCGGTTTACCTAGTCCTTTTTGTCAGCTTTCTTTGGAAGTTTCTTGCCATTCTTTCCGACGTTATGGACAACCACATCTTCGATTACCTTGCCGCCAGCCGCTTCGATCGCAGCTCGTGCGCCAGCACTTACGCGCAGGCCTTTCACAGTCAATGCCTTGCTCACTTCACCAGAGAGCATTACTTTGACGCGACGAATCACGCTTGTGATCAAACCAGCATCGCGTAGTGCAGCGATGTCGATGATCTCAGCCGTGAGAGAAGTCAATTCACTAGTACGCACTTCCGCAGTAATGCGGCCAACACGTGAGGAGAAACCGAACTTCGGTAGTCGACGCTGCAAAGGCATTTGACCGCCTTCGAAACCAGGACGAACTGTGCCGCCGCTACGTGACTTCTGACCTTTGTGACCAGTACCACAAGTCTTACCGAGACCACTGCCGATACCGCGTCCTACGCGACGACGTGGCTTAGTGCTGCCTGGTGCTGGGCTCAATGTATTCAAATGCATGACTTACTCCTCGCCTTCCACAGACAACATATAGCGTATCTTAGTGATGAGACCGCGATTAGACGGCGTATCCAACACTTCGACGCTCTGATGCATACGACGCAGACCTAAACCGATAAGGCACTGACGATGTCTTTCCATCGTGCCAATCTGACTGCGAACCAGAGTGATTTTTACTGTTTTTGTAGCCATATCTGCTAACCCAATATTTCTTCGAGAGTTTTACCGCGCTTCGCAGCAATGCTTTCCGGCGCGCGCATATTTTTCAGCCCTTTGAACGTTGCATGTACAACGTTGACAGGGTTTGTAGAGCCATAGCACTTTGCCAATACGTTCTGAACACCGGCAAGCTCCATGATAGCGCGCATCGCGCCACCAGCAATTACGCCAGTACCTTCAGATGCAGGCTGCATGTAAATCTTTGACGCCCCGTGACGCGCCTTGATTGGGTACTCGAGAGTATGGCCATCAAGAGACACAGTAATCATATTGCGACGTGCTGCTTCCATTGCCTTCTGGATTGCCAGAGGCACTTCACGAGCCTTGCCACGACCGAAACCAACACGGCCATTGCCATCGCCTACAGCTGTCAGCGCTGTAAAACTGAAGATACGTCCACCCTTTACTACCTTGGCAACGCGGTTTACCTGGATCAACTTCTCCTGCATACCTTCTTCGTTCTTTTTAGCGTCATCTTTATAAGCCATATTTCATTCAACCCTTAAAATTCCAAACCGCCTTCACGTGCGGCATCGGCCAGTGCCTTAACTCGGCCATGGTAATTATATCCAGCGCGGTCAAAAGCAACCTTGCTGACACCCGCAGCCTTCGCACGCTCTGCAATCATGGCGCCAATCTTAGTAGCTGCCTCAACATTGCCTGTGGCAGTCCCGCGTAGGGACTTATCCAGGGTAGAAGCGCTTGCCAATATCCGTGCACCAGCGGCAGAAATAATTTGCGCGTAGATGTGACGCGGAGTGCGGTAGACGCACAAACGGTTCACATTCAGCTGACTGATCTTTGCTCTAGTTCTTCGCGCACGACGGAGTCGTGCCTGCTTCTTTACGTTCATAGTCTCAAGCCTTATTTCTTCTTAGCTTCTTTCCTGTAAACATGCTCATCGAGATAACGAATGCCTTTGCCTTTGTAGGGCTCGGGTGGTCGGAACTCGCGTATTTTGGCGGCAACTTCGCCTACTAACTGCTTATCTGCCCCGGAAACCACAATCTCCGTAGGAGTTGGCGTTTCCGCAGTAACGCCTTTAGGCACTTCGAAATCGATGGGATGTGAATACCCAACCGAAATATTCAGTACGCTGCCCTGGGCCTTGGCACGATAACCAACGCCTTGGAGTTGCAACTTCTTCTGAAAACCTTGGCTGACACCTGTCACCATATTATTGATGAGTGCGCGGAATGTGCCTGACAGCGCTACAGCTTGTCTGGAATCATTCTTAGCAGTAACGCGCAAGGTATCACCCTCTTTGCTAACCTCAATGGCATCATGCAACGCCATTTCGAGATTGCCTTTGCTGCCTTTAACGGAGATCTGCGTGGCCGTGAAACTGGCCTCTACTCCCTTCGGCAATTGAACCGGGTTATTTGCTACTCTGGACATATTCGTGCTCTATTTAACTGAATTACAGACTATTTAGAATACCGTACACAAAACTTCGCCACCCAAGCCTGCGGCACGCGCCTGCTTGTCGGTCATCAAACCTTTGTGCGTCGATACGATCGCGATACCTAGGCCACCACGGTTAACTGGTATTTCGGACTTGCCGCGGTAAATGCGCAGGCCAGGCTTGCTTTCGCGTTTAATCTCTTCGATAACCGCACGGCCTTCGAAGTACTTAAGATCCACCGTTAAAGATGGCTTGTTATCTACTTCTGCTACAGAGAAACCGATTATGTAACCTTCGTCCTGAAGCACTTGGCAAATAGCCACTTTCTTCGTAGACGATGGACAAACGATCTTTGGCAGCTTTGCCATCTGTGCATTTCTGATACGTGTCAACAGATCTGCAATAGGGTCGGACATACTCATAATTTATACTCCAGCTTACCAGCTTGCCTTAGTCAGTCCTGGCACGTCTCCGCGCATCGCCGCTTCACGCAGCTTATGTCGGCACATACCGAATTTACGGTAAACGCCATGCGGACGACCAGTGATTCTGCAACGATTCTGTTGACGAACTGGGCTCGCGTCACGCGGCATTTTCTGCAGCTTAACTTGTGCTTCCCACTTCTCATCGTCAGACGCGTTTACGTCGTTCAAAATTGCCTTGATGGCAGCGCGCTTCACTGCAAACTTAGCCACTGTATCAGTGCGTTTCTTCTCACGCGCTAAAATTGATCGCTTCGCCATACTAAGACTCCTTGGTCTCTGCTTTCGCCACTACACCTTTGAAGGGGAAACGTAACGCGGTTAACAGCGCTCGGCCCTCATCGTCATTTTTCGCAGTGGTCGTGATCGTGATATCCATCCCGCGCAGACTATCGATCTTGTCGTAGTCGATTTCGGGAAAAATAATCTGTTCAGTGACGCCCATGGCATAGTTACCACGACCATCAAATGCCTTCGCGCTCAAGCCACGGAAGTCGCGAATACGTGGAATCGCCACGCCAACGAGACGTTCCAGGAATTCGTACATACGCTCGCCGCGCAAAGTCACTTTGCAACCGATTGGCCAGCCCGCTCGAATCTTAAAGCCCGCAATGGACTTACGCGCTTTAGTGATCACGACTTTCTGACCAGAGATCAACTCCAACTCGTTCACAGCGTTGTCAAGAATTTTCTTGTCGCCTACTGCTTCGCCGACGCCCATATTCAAAACCACTTTCGTGATTTTAGGGACGCGCATTGGATTGTCATACCCGAACTGTTTAGTCAGGGCTGGTATCACTTCTTTCTTGTAAAATTCTCTCAACTGAGCCATTTGGGCAACCTGAATATACGTTAATCTATTGCTTTGTTAGTGGACTTGAAAATCCGCGTCTTCTTTCCGTCTTCTACCATAAATCCAACTCTGTCAGCTTTGCTGCTGTCTGCGTTGAATATGGCGATGTTCGAAATATCAATCGCTGCTTCTTTTTCGATAATCCCGCCAGCCTGGCCCGCATTAGGGTTTGGCTTCGTGTGACGCTTTACAATATTGACGCCACCTACTACTACCTTGTTAGTTCCCACCAGACGAGAAACGGTTCCGCGTTTTCCCTTGTCTTTCCCAGCGATCACAATCACTTCGTCATTGCATTTAATCTTTCGCATAATCCGCGGCCTCAATCTGATGTCTTATAGCACTTCGGGTGCTAGAGAAATAATTCGCATAAACTTTTCAGTACGCAGTTCACGCGTAACTGGTCCAAACACACGAGTGCCGATTGGAGCCTGTTGGTTGTTCAAAAGAATGGCGGCATTGTCATCAAACTTGATGAGCGAACCATCGCCTCGACGAACCCCTTTCTTAGTGCGCACTACTAACGCAGTCAGCACCTGGCCTTTTTTGACCTTGCCGCGTGGAATCGCTTCTTTTACTGTCACTTTAATGACATCACCAATGCGAGCGTAACGACGGTGAGAACCGCCTAAAACCTTGATGCACATGACTCGCTTCGCACCACTGTTATCTGCTACGTCAAGGTATGACTGTACTTGAATCATCGATTCTCTCCGAACCCTTATCTGGTTATCGCCTTAGCGATTCTGGACCCTAGGGGACCCAATAAAACTCTGTTTAAAACTAATTAAACCTGGAGTGCTTTTTCGTCTACTGAAACAAGTGTCCAAGTTTTAGTTTTGGAAATGGGACGCACTTCCTTAATGGTGACTGCATCACCTTCACCGCACTCATTGTTCGCATCATGCGCATGCACTTTAGACGAACGAGTGATGTACTTGCCGTACACAGGATGCTTCACACGGCGCTCGATCAGAACAACGATAGACTTGTCCATCTTGTTACTGACGACTCTGCCGGTCACTGTACGTCCAGTCTTTTCTACTGCAGTTTCACTAAGCGTCATATTCAAGACCCAACTTTCTGTTTTTCGGTAATGATAGTCTTTACCCGGGCGATATCTTTTTTGATGTTGCTAGTCAGATGTGTCTGAGCCAGCTGTCCGGTACTCTTCTGCATTCTGATGTTGAACTGATCACGATACAGCGTGTTCAATTGCTCGTTCAGCTCTGCAACGGTTTTCTCACGCAATTCTATGGCTTTCATTACATCACCGTCCGTTTTACGAATATGGTATCAAACGGCAGCTTTGCAGAGGCTAGGGCAAAAGCTTCTCTTGCCAGCGCTTCGTCAACACCTTCAATTTCAAACATGATTCGACCCGGCTGGATCTGTGCAACCCAATATTCAACGTTGCCCTTACCCTTTCCCTGTCGCACTTCGAGAGGCTTCTGAGTAATTGGCTTGTCCGGAAACACACGAATCCAAATTTTGCCGCCACGTTTTACGTGTCGAGTCATTGCTCGTCGAGCAGATTCGATCTGGCGCGCAGTCAATCGGCCACGAGAGACAGCCTTAAGACCAAAATCACCAAAATCCACATTGCTACCGCGATGAGATAGACCGCGATTGCGACCCTTCATCATCTTGCGAAATTTTGTACGCTTAGGTTGTAACATCGAGCCTACCTCTACTTAGTCGCTTTCTGTGGCGCCGGAGCCGCTTCGTGAAGATTTAATACTTCACCTTTGAAAATCCACACTTTGACGCCGATCAAGCCATAAGTGGTGTGTGCTTCAGCAGTCGCGTAATCGATATCCGCGCGCAGGGTGTGCAATGGCACTCGTCCTTCGCGGTACCATTCAGAACGGGCAATCTCTGCACCGCCCAAACGCCCACCTACTTGTACCTTGATCCCTTCCGCACCTTGGCGCATAGCGTTCTGAACTACACGCTTCATCGCACGGCGGAACATCACACGGCGCTCTAACTGTTGCGCTACACTGTCTGCAACCAACTGTGCATCCAGGTCAGGCTTGCGAATTTCTTCGATGTTGATGTGCACGGGCACACCCATCTTCGCGGCCAAAAGTGTTCTCAGCTTTTCAACGTCTTCGCCTTTCTTACCAATCACGATGCCTGGACGGGCAGTGTGAATCGTAATGCGAGCAGTCTGTGCTGGTCGTTCGATTTCGATGCGCGATACTGAAGCCGCAGCTAACTTCTTACGAAGAAGCGTACGCACTTGCAGATCTACCAACAGATTCTCGGCGTAATTTTTACCCTCTGCAAACCACACTGAGGTATGTTTTTTGACGATTCCAAGCCGAATTCCGGTTGGATGTACTTTCTGACCCATCCTAATCTCCTACTGATCGGCTACTTTAACGGTGATATGGCACGAGCGTTTGAAGATGCGATCCGCTCTTCCTTTAGCACGAGGACTAATCCGTTTCATGGTGACGCCTTCGTCGACAAAGATAGTTGTAACTTTCAACTCATCCACATCGGCACCTTCGTTGTGCTCGGCATTAGCAATTGCCGAATCGAGCACCTTCTTAATTATTTCTGCGCCTTTCTTAGGGCTGTAAGTCAGAATCAGCAAGGCTTCTTCTACGCCCTTGCCGCGAATCTGATCAGCTACCAATCTCGCTTTTTGTGCGGAGAGCTTAGCGCCTTTTAATTTAGCTACCACTTCCATCTCTTTATCCCCGTTAATTAGCGCTTGGCTTTCTTGTCAGCCACGTGACCGCGATAAGTACGCGTCAGCGCGAATTCACCTAATTTGTGGCCGACCATATCCTCGGAAACGAATACGGGCACATGCTGGCGACCGTTATGCACCGCAATTGTCAAACCAATCATGTCAGGAGAAACCATTGAACGACGCGACCAAGTTTTAATAGGACGCTTGTCGTTGTTCTCCATCGCTGTCTGCACTTTCTTCATCAAGTGAAGGTCTATGAAGGGACCTTTTTTCAGTGAACGTGGCACGTTTTATTTCCTCTAGTATGAGCCGTTATCGGCTAGCATTTCTGCGGCGTACGATCATCTTGGTAGTACGCTTGTTAGTTCTAGTTTTGTAGCCCTTAGTTGGCTGTCCCCATGGAGAAACTGGGTGACGACCACCAGAAGAACGACCCTCACCACCACCGTGTGGATGGTCTACCGGGTTCATCGCTACACCGCGAACAGTTGGTCTGACACCGCGCCAACGAACCGCACCTGCCTTACCAAGAGAGCGCAGGCTGTGCTCAGAGTTGGACACTTCGCCCAATGTTGCACGGCATTCAGACAAAATCTTTCTCATCTCGCCAGAACGCAGACGCAATGTTGCGTAATTGCCTTCACGTGCGACTAATTGCGCAGAGCCGCCGGCACTACGTGCGATCTGCGCACCCTTGCCCGGCTTCATCTCGACACAATGCACTGTGCTACCCAGAGGGATGCTGCGCAGTGGCAAACAATTACCCACTTTAATCGGCGCTTGATCACCAGATACAAGCTGGTCACCAGCGGCCACTTTACCTGGCGCGATGATGTAACGACGCTCGCCGTCTGCGTACAAAAGAAGCGCTATGTGGGCTGTACGGTTAGGGTCGTACTCAAGACGCTCAACCTTTGCAGGGATGCCATCTTTGTTGCGCAGGAAATCGATAAGACGATACCTCTGCTTATGACCACCGCCAACGTGACGAGTAGTAATACGACCTAAATTATTACGACCACCGGACTTAGACTTGCTCGTAACCAAAGGAGCATAGGGCTCGCCCTTGTGCAGATCATGGTTTACAACCTTGACTACGAATCTGCGACCTGGAGAGGTGGGTTTACACTTTACAACTGCCATGACCGTTAACCTCTTCTTAGCTCATTTCGGCAAAATCAATTTCTTGACCTTGCGCCAGCTGAACGTAAGCTTTTTTCCAGTTTGATTTTTGACGGATACCGCCACGCGCAGTGCGCTTGGTCTTACCCTTCACGTTCAGAACCTGCAAACCAGTTACCGACACCTTAAAGATGGTCTCGATGGCTTGCTTGATCTCGGTCTTGCTCGCGTCATTACAGACTTTGAATGCCACCTGATTATGGTCTTCTGCCATAATAGTCGCTTTCTCTGAAATATGCGGGCCTAGTATAATGGAATATAGTCTGGCTTGATTCACGACAGCATCTCCTCAACTTTCTTCAACGCAGGCACTGTCATAAGTACCTTTTCGAAACCAATCAGGCTGACAGGATCCAAACCAGCGGCGTCAAGAACGTCAACCTTGTGCAGGTTGCGTGCTGCCAAAAACAGCTCTTCCGCGATGTCTTCCGCTACGATAAGCACGTTGTCCAAGGAGTACTCGTTCAACTTACTAATCAAATCTTTCGTTTTGTGTGAGCTAACAACGAACTCGTCGACGATCAACAAACGATCTTGACGAATCAGCTCAGAGAGGATGCAGGCCATTGCGCCGCGATACATCTTCTTGTTCAACTTTTTACTGTGGTCCTGTGGACGCGCAGCGAAAGTCACACCACCGGAACGCCAGATTGGGCTACGAATAGTACCGGCACGCGCACGCCCTGTACCCTTCTGGCGCCAAGGCTTACGGCCGCCACCACTTACTTCTGAGCGTGTTTTCTGCTGCACAGAGCCCTGGCGAGCCCCAGCTAGATAGGTTGTGACGGTCTGGTGAACAAGCGTCTCGTTGAATTCACGAGCGAATGCCGCATCAGATATTGAAACTTTTTCGTTGCCCGCTTTGTTGCCGGGCTTTGCAATAATTAATTCCATTGCTTACCCCTTGGACGCTTTTGATTTGACGGAAGGTCGAACGATGACGTTAGAGCCAGTAGCTCCAGCCACAGCGCCTTTAACAAGAAGCAGATTGTTCTCTACATCAACTTGAATAATCTCTAGGCTCTGGGTAGTGACGCGTGCATCACCCATGTGACCAGACATTTTCTTGCCCTTCCATACGCGACCAGGAGTTTGACACTGGCCAATAGAACCAGGCGCTCGGTGCGATAGCGAGTTGCCGTGTGTGGCATCTTGCATGGAGAAATTGTGGCGCTTAATGGTGCCCTGAAAACCTTTACCTTTAGAGGTACCGGTAACATCGACCATTTGACCTGGAGAGAAACGCTCTACGGTGAGTTCGTTGCCAGCAGCAATGCTAACCAACTCATCGGCATCAGCACGGAATTCCCACAGCCCTGTACCAGCTTCGGTACCCGCCTTGGCAAAGTGCCCGGCCATAGACTTAGAAACGCGTGATGCTTTGCGCGCGCCGGTGGTTACCTGCACAGCACTGTAACCATCAACTTCTGCGGTTTTGATCTGAGTGACCCGATTCGGGGAAACTTCTACGACCGTTACCGGGATAGACATACCTGCCTCAGTGAAAACGCGGGTCATACCGCTTTTTCGACCGACTAATCCAATCGACATTTTATAAACCTCATCGTGTACGGGGCTGAAACCCGCTATGGCTGCTTTCGCATTACACCATGTTCGCTACAGAGCAATTCAACGTGCTCTGGAGCATGTTAAGGACCGGGAAACCCGATCTGTTTGCTGCGCTGCTGCAAACTAGGTTCAACTCTGGTTTGACACCTTTCGGTATCAGCCAAGGCTGATCTGCACTTCTACACCAGCCGCTAAATCCAACTTCATTAGTGCATCTACTGTCTTTTCTGTGGGCTCTACGATATCCAGCAAGCGCTTGTGCGTGCGGATTTCGTATTGATCACGCGCATCCTTGTTCACGTGTGGTGAAATCAGGATGGTGTAACGCTCAATATTCGTCGGCAGCGGAATAGGCCCTCGCACTTGCGCACCAGTTCGCTTCGCCGTATCGACTATCTCCTGGGTAGACTGATCGATCAGTCGATGATCAAAGGCTTTTAGCCGAATTCTGATACGCTGACTTTGCATCTACTCAAATCTCCAAAAAACTTTTTAAATGAAACAGTTACTGAATTATGTTACTTGCTCGGCTTTCAATACCGAAAAAATGGAAGCGAGATTCTAAGTTCGTGACCCTCACTTGTCAAGCGAAAGAATTTTCAACAATCACACTCTTTACGCTTGCTTTTCCTACGCCCAACGACGAGAGCGGCGCCCAGAGGCACCACCCTCTCATTAGATTACTCGAAAATCTTTGCAACGACGCCAGCCCCAACAGTTCGACCACCCTCACGGATCGCAAAACGCAGACCATCGTCCATCGCAATTGGGTTGATCAAGGTAACAACCATCTTCACGTTATCACCTGGCATCACCATCTCAACGCCCTCAGGAAGCTCACAAGCCCCTGTCACGTCAGTGGTGCGGAAGTAGAACTGTGGGCGGTAGCCCTTGAAGAATGGCGTGTGACGACCACCCTCGTCCTTGCTCAGGATGTACACTTCTGCCTCAAACTTCGTGTGCGGAGTGATTGAACCAGGCTTAGCCAATACTTGACCGCGCTCTACGTCCTCACGCTTCGTTCCACGCAACAGAACACCCACGTTCTCGCCTGCACGACCTTCGTCAAGCAGCTTGCGGAACATCTCTACACCCGTACAAATTGTCTTAGTAGTGTCTTTCAGACCAATGATCTCGATCTCATCGCCTACTTTTACAATGCCGCGCTCTACACGACCAGTCACTACCGTACCGCGGCCAGAGATCGAGAACACGTCCTCGATTGGCAGCAGGAAGGGCTTCTCAATATCGCGCACTGGATTAGGGATATAAGAATCTAGCGTCTCAATCAACTTCGCAACTGCCGGCATGCCCAGCTCAGAAGTATCCCCTTGCAGTGCTTTTAGCGCAGAACCGATGATGATCGGCGTGTCGTCGCCTGGGAAATCGTATGCGTCCAATAGCTCGCGCACTTCCATCTCAACCAGCTCTAACAACTCCGCGTCATCTACCATGTCCGCTTTATTCATGAACACAACGATGTAAGGAACGCCAACCTGACGAGAAAGCAGGATGTGCTCACGCGTTTGTGGCATAGGGCCGTCAGCGGCCGATACTACCAGGATTGCGCCGTCCATCTGCGCAGCACCGGTAATCATGTTCTTTACATAGTCTGCGTGACCTGGACAGTCAACGTGCGCGTAATGACGATTCGCAGAGTCATATTCCACGTGTGACGTGTTGATCGTGATGCCGCGCTCGCGCTCTTCAGGAGCGTTATCGATTTGATCAAAGTTACGCGCTTCGCCGCCAAACAGCTCAGCAGACACACGTGTCAGAGCCGCTGTCAGCGTTGTTTTACCATGGTCAACGTGGCCAATTGTCCCAACGTTAACGTGTAATTTTTTTCTTTCGAACTTGCTCTTTGCCACAATATCACCTCATTAAAGCGTCAATTAAAGGAGTCTGGATGGGGGCACTGACGTGCTCGCCTGCATTACTGACCTTTGTTAATAATGCTCTCTTTTATGTTGTTAGGTACTTCTGCGTATTTCAAAAATTCCATGGTGTATGTTGCACGGCCCTGCGTTGCTGAACGCAGATCGGTGGCATAACCAAACATTTCTGACAGCGGTACCTCGGCATTAATGATGCGACCACTGGCGCTATCTTCCATGCCTTGCACGGTGCCACGACGGCGATTCAAATCGCCCATCACGTCGCCCATGTTCTCTTCTGGTGTTACCACCTCGACCTTCATGATTGGCTCAAGCAGTGCCGCATCAGCCAACAACGCGCCTTTCTTCAGCGCCATGGAGCCGGCAATTTTAAATGCCATTTCACTGGAGTCGACGTCATGGTAGGAGCCATCGTACAAGGTGACTTTCATCGCTAATAACGGATAACCAGCAAGAACACCATTCTTCATCTGCTCTTGCACGCCCTTGTCGACAGCACCAACGAATTCTCTTGGTACGGCACCGCCTACAATCTCATTGACGAATTGGTACTCTTCATCAGCAGGCAGCGGCTCAAGGCGCAACCACACATGACCAAACTGACCGCGACCACCGGACTGCTTGACGTGCTTGCCTTCGACTTCCACAACTTTCTTGATCGTTTCACGGTAGGCCACTTGAGGTTTACCGATGTTCGCCTCAACTGCAAACTCGCGGCGCATACGGTCGACCAATACGTCTAGGTGCAACTCGCCCATGCCGGAGATGATAGTCTGACCTGACTCTTCGTCAGTCTCGACACGGAACGATGGATCCTCTTGAGCCAGCTTGCTTAGAGCAATACCCATCTTCTCTTGGTCCGCTTTCGTCTTTGGCTCTACAGCCACGGAGATAACAGGATCCGGGAAGTCCATGCGTTCTAGCGTGATGATATTATTCGGGTCACAAAGTGTCTCACCGGTAGTCACATCTTTCAGGCCAATCGCAGCGGCGATGTCCCCCGCATACACTTCTTTGATTTCGTCACGGTTGTTGGCGCGCATTTGCACCATACGACCGATACGCTCTTTCTTAGACTTAACGGGGTTATAGACGCCGTCGCCGGAGACCAATGAACCCGAGTAAACTCTGAAGAATGTCAAGGTGCCCACATAGGGGTCTGTTGCGATCTTGAAGGCCAGCGCCGCGAACGGTGCAGCGTCATCTGCTTCGCGCGTTGCGATGGTGCCATCTTCGAGCTCGCCCTCGATTGCCTTAACTTCGGTTGGTGCCGGCAGGTACTGAATAACTGCGTCCAGAACCGCTTGCACACCTTTGTTCTTGAATGCTGAGCCGCAGAAAGTTGGGACGATTTCGCCAGACAGTGTGCGCGCACGCAGTCCCGCAACGATTTCTTCCAGAGATAGCTCTTCGCCGGCTAGGTATTTTTCCATGTACTCGTCGTTAGCTTCTGCAGCGGCTTCAACCAACTGCTCATGCCATGACGCACACTCATCAACCATATTGGCAGGAATGTCCTCATATTCGAATGTAGTACCTTGATCAGCCTCGTTCCAGATGATGCTCTTCATCTTGATTAGGTCGACCACGCCACGGAATTCGTCCTCGGCGCCAATAGGTAACTGCATTGGTACTGGGATAGCGCCTAGACGGCTCTTGACCTGCTTTACAACGCGCAGGAAGTCCGCGCCAGTACGGTCCATCTTGTTTACAAAGATCAAGCGCGGCACTTCGTAACGGTTGGCCTGACGCCATACCGTTTCGGTTTGTGGCTGCACGCCTGATGAAGCACACAGCACTACTACCGCCCCGTCGAGTACGCGCAAAGAACGCTCAACTTCGATTGTGAAGTCAACGTGTCCGGGCGTGTCGATGATGTTGATACGATGCTCTTCGAATTGCTTATACATCCCTGACCAGAAACAGGTCACAGCAGCAGAAGTGATGGTGATACCACGCTCCTGCTCCTGCTCCATCCAATCCATGATCGCAGCGCCGTCATGCACCTCGCCAATCTTGTGCGAGACGCCCGTATAAAAGAGCACACGTTCACTGGTAGTCGTCTTACCGGCATCCACGTGAGCAACGATTCCGATGTTTCTATATCGGCTCAAAGGGTGTTTTCTGGCCACAATCATACCTTCAATATATTAAGTGAATAAATTTCGTTTATCAGAAACGGTAATGAGAGAACGCGCGGTTGGCTTCTGCCATGCGGTGCACGTCTTCACGCTTCTTCACAGCGCTGCCACGGCCGTTTGCCGCGTCGCTGATCTCGCCAGCAAGTCGCAGAGCCATTGATTTCTCACCGCGCTTACGCGAGTGCTCAACCAACCAACGCATTGCTAATGCAGCGCGGCGCTCAGTTCTTACTTCGACTGGAACTTGGTAAGTCGCACCACCAACACGGCGAGACTTAACCTCAACCATAGGGGCGATCGCTTCTAGGGCCTTCTCGAAAGCTTCGAGAGGATCCGCACTGGTTTGCTTCTTGACTGTTTCGAGCGCGCCGTAAACGATCTTCTCGGCGACTGATTTTTTGCCATCTTCCATCACGTGGTTCATGAATTTGGCTAGTACTTTGCTTCCATACTTGGCATCTGGCAGGACTTCCCGCTTGGCTACTACGCGTCTTCTTGGCATAACTACCTCTATAGATTCAGGTCATCCGAAATCCCCAGCAACACGACATGTGCTACCAGCATTCGGCCTTACTGTTACTGCAGCATCAAAGCGCTTACGCGCTCTGAAAAATATACTACGACTTAGGTCGCTTCGTACCGTACTTAGAGCGGCCTTGCTTACGATCGGCTACCCCAGAGGTATCCAAACTGCCGCGCACTGTGTGATAACGCACACCTGGAAGGTCTTTTACACGACCGCCGCGAATCAGGACCACGGAGTGTTCCTGCAGGTTATGGCCTTCACCACCAATATAGGAGGAGACTTCAAAGCCATTGGTCAGACGGACACGGCACACTTTACGCAATGCTGAGTTCGGCTTCTTAGGTGTGGTGGTGTATACACGAGTACACACGCCTCTTCTCTGCGGGCAACCCTGCAAAGCGGGGACGTCGCTCTTGCTAACCCGGCTTTGTCTTGGCTTACGAACCAACTGGTTTATAGTTGCCATTCAATACTCCTGCCTAAAACTTGCTTCTATTTAAATACACCGGCGGCATAAAGCCGCCGGATATCAACCTGTTTTGCTGACGATGACTCGACAGATGTGGAGAACTCCACGCCCGGAACACTGCAACACAGCGCTTTGATACGGCAACTTCTCGTTTTGTAGAGGAATTGCGTACAATACCCGGAATAAAGGATGCGAGAGTTTAAAGACCTCACACCCCATAGTCAACTTCTAAACACCGAAGGACTAGCCTTCGCCTTTCAGCGCCTCGGTCAATGCGGCTTCTACATCACTTGCACTGACGGTTGAACTTTCAGCCGCAGCAGCCGTCTCTAGGGCTGCACGCTTACGAGACTCATGATAAGCAAGTCCCGTTCCTGCAGGAATCAAGCGACCTACCACAACGTTCTCTTTCAGGCCGCGCAAGAAGTCGCGCTTGCCTGTAACCGCCGCTTCCGTCAGCACGCGCGTTGTCTCTTGGAAAGACGCAGCGGAGATGAAAGACTCGGTAGCCAAAGATGCTTTGGTAATGCCCAACAACATGCGGTCAAAGCGGGCTTCCACCTTGCCTTGCGCACGCATCTTGTCGTTTTCTTCTGCAACTTGCGTCAATGTGACCTGTTCGCCTTTGATAAAGCAGCTATCGCCAGTGACGGAGATCTCAATCTTACGCAACATCTGACGCACGATTACTTCGATGTGCTTATCGTTAATACGCACACCTTGGAGTCGATACACTTCCTGTACTTCGTTCACGATGTACTCGGCAAGAGCTTCCACGCCCTTGAGACGCAGAATATCGTGTGGCGAAGGCGGGCCATCAGACACAACTTCACCCTTTTCGATAAACTCGCCTTCGAACACAGTCATGGTGCGCCATTTCGGAATCAGCGCCTCATAGAAGCTGCTGCCATCTATTGGGTTCACGCCATCTTTCGGCGTAATCACTAGGCGACGCTTGCCCTTGGTTTCTTTGCCGAAAGACACGGTACCTGAGATCTCCGCCAGAATAGCCGGCTCCTTGGGCTTACGTGCTTCGAACAAGTCTGCCACGCGTGGTAGACCACCCGTAATATCGCGAGTCTTAGAACTCTCTTGAGGAATACGGGCGATTACGTCACCGATATTCATTGGAGCACCATCCTGGATGGCGATGATCGCGTTAGCAGGCAGGAAGTAATGCGCGGGAACGTTAGTACCTGGGATACACAGCTCCGCGCCTTCCTTGTCCAGCAGAGTTACAGCAGGGCGCAATTCCTTTGCCGCAGTGGAGCGTTCAGCCGGATCGATCACAGAAAGGCTTGATAGCCCCGTGATCTCGTCCGTCTGACGACGCACAGTGATGCCTTCTTCCATATTGGCGAAGGCCACTTTACCAGCCACTTCCGAAATAATCGGGTGAGTGTGGGGATCCCAAGTCGCGACGACTTGACCAGACACAACCTTCAAGTCCTTGCCCAGTGTAATCATGGCACCGTAGGGGAGCTTATACTTCTCACGCTCACGACCACCTTCGTCGGACACGAGCAGCTCACCAGAGCGAGACACCACGACTAGATTGCCCTGTATGTTCTCCACCGTCTTCATATTGTGCAGCTGTGCGCTACCAGTAGTCTTCACTTGCACGTTGTCAGCAGCAGTCGCTCGCGATGCCGCACCACCAATGTGGAAGGTACGCATGGTTAGCTGAGTACCTGGCTCACCGATTGACTGTGCAGCAATAACGCCGATCGCCTCACCAACGTTGGCGATGTGACCACGAGCCAGATCACGTCCGTAACATAGGCGACAGATACCGAAACGCGTCTCACAAGTAATGGGCGAGCGTACTTGCACTTCGTCCACGCCGAGGGCGTCCAGTTTCTCAACCAGTCGCTCATCGACCATCACACCCGCTTCGACGATGACTTCACCCGTCTCTTCGCTAACCACTTCGTGGGTCAGCACACGACCCAATACGCGATCGCCCAACGGCGCGATAATGTCGCCGCCTTCGATCACTGGACGCATGGTCAGACCATCGGTCGTGCCACAGTCGTGCTCGGTAATTACGAGATCCTGTGAAATATCGACGAGACGACGAGTCAGGTAACCGGAGTTCGCCGTCTTCAGTGCCGTATCGGCAAGACCCTTACGCGCACCGTGCGTAGAGGTAAAGTACTGCACCACGCTCAGACCTTCACGGAAGTTTGCCGTAATTGGCGTCTCGATGATCGAACCATCGGGACGTGCCATCAGTCCACGCATACCCGCCAATTGACGAATCTGTGCGGGCGAACCACGAGCACCGGAGTCGGCGTAAATATAGACCGAGTTGAAAGACTCTTGTCGCTCTTCCTCGCCTTTCTTGTTGATGACAGGCTCTGTAGAAAGGCCGTCCATCATCGACTTTGCAACGAGATCGTTAGCACGGGACCAGATGTCGATCACTTTGTTGTACTTCTCACCCTGAGTCACCAGACCGGAGGCATATTGATTCTCGATCTCTTCCACTTCGGAGTCGGCTTGCGCAATGATCGACGCTTTTTCTACCGGGATGACGAAGTCATTCACGCCGATCGAAGAGCCGGAGCGAGTAGAATACTTATAGCCCGTGTACATGAGCTGGTCGGCAAAAATAACCGTCTCTTTCAACCCTACATAGCGGTAGCAGGCGTTCAAGATTCCGGAGATCTGCTTCTTAGTCATCTTTTGGTTGACCATAGAGAAGGGCAGGCCGTCTGGGACGATGTTGAACAACAACACACGACCAACAGTGGTTTCCACCATCTCAATCTTCGTCTCTTTCTCGCCGTCGCTATTGACGGAGGTACTGGAGATTCGTGCCTTGATACGGGCCTGCAAATGGGCGTGGCCTGTCTCGTAGGCGCGCTGCACTTCTGCGGCATCGGCGAAAATCATATCCTCACCCTTCGCATTCACACGCGAACGGGTCATGTAGTAAAGACCCAATACCACGTCCTGCGAAGGCACAATGATCGGCTCGCCGCTGGCAGGTGCCAGAATATTATTAGTAGACATCATCAGCGTACGCGCTTCGAGCTGGGCTTCCAGCGTTAGCGGTACGTGAACAGCCATCTGGTCGCCGTCGAAGTCGGCGTTGTAGGCCGCACAAACGAGAGGATGCAGCTGAATCGCCTTGCCTTCAATCAGCACAGGCTCAAACGCTTGGATGCCCAAACGGTGCAGTGTTGGTGCGCGGTTCAGCAATACTGGGTGTTCGCGAATTACATCAGCAAGGATATCCCACACTTCTGCAGTTTCGCGCTCTACCATCTTCTTGGCGGCTTTGATTGTTGTAGCTAGACCACGACGCTCGAGCTTGCCGAAAATGAAGGGCTTGAACAGCTCCAATGCCATCTTCTTTGGCAGACCACACTGGTGCAACTTAAGAGTTGGACCTACCACGATTACCGAACGGCCAGAATAATCCACTCGCTTACCGAGAAGGTTCTGACGGAAACGGCCTTGCTTGCCCTTGATCATATCGGCGAGCGACTTCAGAGGGCGCTTATTGGAACCAGTGATCGCACGACCGCGACGACCGTTATCCAGCAATGCATCGACAGCCTCTTGCAGCATGCGCTTTTCGTTGCGCACAATGATGTCAGGCGCATTCAAATCTAGAAGGCGCTTGAGGCGGTTATTACGGTTGATTACACGACGATAGAGGTCGTTTAGATCGGAGGTCGCGAAGCGGCCGCCATCGAGCGGTACCAAAGGACGCAAATCCGGTGGCAGCACTGGCAATACAGTTAGGACCATCCACTCAGGCTTGTTACCGGACTCGGCAAATGCCTCGAGTAGCTTAAGACGCTTAGAAAGTTTCTTCAGCTTAGTTTCAGAATTGGTCTGTGGGATTTCCTCGCGCAAGCGAGTCACTTCGCCCGGCACATCCAAATCCTTCATGAGCTGCTGCACAGCCTCCGCGCCCATCTTGGCGTCGAACTCGTCGCTGAACTCTTCCATCGCTTCGTAGTACTGTTCGTCCGTTAGCAACTGCCCTTTCTCAAGAGTAGTCATGCCCGGATCGGTTACTACGAAAGATTCGAAGTAAAGGATGCGTTCGATGTCACGCAGCGTCATGTCGAGCAACAAGCCGATACGAGATGGCAGTGACTTCAGAAACCAAATATGCGCCACTGGGCTAGCCAGCTCGATGTGCCCCATACGATCACGGCGCACCTTGGACAGCGCGACTTCTACGCCACACTTCTCACAGATAACACCGCGGTGCTTGAGGCGCTTATACTTGCCACAGAGACACTCGTAATCCTTAACTGGCCCGAAGATCTTTGCGCAAAACAAGCCATCACGCTCAGGCTTGAAAGTTCTATAGTTGATAGTCTCTGGCTTCTTCACTTCGCCAAAGGACCATGCACGAATCATCTCTGGCGAAGCCAGACCGATTCGAATGGAATCAAACTCGTCAGATTGTGATTGGGACTTAAGTAACCCTAGCAGGTCTTTCATTCTATATCCTCCGCCTGACGCGCAATTGCGACAGGTTTCATAAAATCACTAATTCGTTGTGTTACGCAAAGCAAACCTAAAACTCCGCCTGTCGGTTCGCGACAGGCGGCGACTCGCTACTTCTTGGACACATCCAGATCCATATCGATCGCGAGTGATCTGATTTCTTTCAACAACACATTGAACGACTCGGGCATACCTGGCTCCATGCGATGGTCGCCATCCACGATATTTTTGTACATTTTGGTACGCCCTGCGACGTCGTCTGACTTCACAGTGAGCATTTCCTGCAGGGTATAGGCGGCACCATAGGCCTCTAGCGCCCAGACCTCCATCTCCCCGAAACGCTGACCACCGAATTGAGCTTTACCGCCTAGTGGCTGTTGAGTCACAAGACTATAAGAACCGGTGGAACGCGCATGCATCTTGTCATCGACAAGGTGATTCAGCTTCAGCATATACATGATGCCGACTGTTACTTTACGATCAAAGGACTCGCCAGTACGACCGTCATAGAGTGTGACCTGACCACTCTCATCCATTCCAGCGAGTTTAAGCATCTGCTTGATCTCAGACTCGACCGCGCCATCGAACACAGGTGTCGCCATAGGCACACCGTAGCGAAGGTTGCGGGCCAATTCCATGATCTCGTCATCGCTGAAGGAATCTAGATCTTCTTTCTTCGTGCCCACTGTGTTGTAGATGTCGTTAAGCAGTTTGCGTACTTCCGCCACTTGCTTCTTCTCTTCCAACATTAGGTTGATGCGATCACCAAGCCCTTTCGCTGCAGCACCCAAGTGAGTCTCAAGCACCTGACCAACGTTCATGCGCGAAGGCACGCCCAATGGATTCAGCACGACATCTACTGGGTTACCGCTTTCGTCGTATGGCATGTCTTCAACAGGCATAATCACAGAGATCACACCCTTGTTGCCATGACGGCCGGCCATCTTATCGCCGGGCTGAATACGACGTTTGATCGCAAGATAGACTTTAACGATCTTCAACACGCCAGGAGCAAGATCGTCCCCTTGTGTCAGCTTGCGTTTCTTATCTTCAAAACGATCATCGAGTGCGATGCGACGCTCTTTCAACTGCTCTTCCGCACGCTCGAGCTGCTTGTTCAGCTCTTCTTCGTTCAGGCGTAACTTGAACCAGTCGTCACGTGGCAACGCGTCTAGGTATTCACCTGTTAGCACGGCACCTTTCTTCAAACCAGGGCCACCAGCGACAGTCTTGTCCAACAATGCCGCACGCAGACGGTGGAATGTAGCGCCCTCAACGATTTTAAATTCGTCGTTGATGTCTTTGCGTACTTTGCCTAACTGGGCCTTCTCGATTTCCAGTGCGCGCTGATCTTTCTCAAGACCGTCACGCGTGAACACCTGTACGTCGATCACTGTGCCCGTCACGCTAGTTGGGACGCGCAGAGAGGTATCCTTCACGTCAGACGCCTTCTCACCAAAGATTGCTCGTAGTAGCTTCTCTTCTGGAGTCAGCTGCGTCTCGCCCTTCGGCGTGACCTTGCCCACCAAGATATCACCAGCATTAACTTCCGCACCGATGTAGACCACGCCAGACTCGTCGAGCTTGCCTAGAGCGCCTTCGCCCACGTTTGGGATGTCGGCAGTGATCTCTTCAGACCCCAGCTTAGTATCACGCGCAACACAGGTCAGTTCCTGAATGTGAATAGTGGTCAATCTGTCTTCTTTTACAACGCGCTCGGAGATCAAGATAGAGTCTTCGAAGTTGTAACCATTCCAAGGCATGAAGGCGATGCGCATGTTTTGACCGAGTGCCAATTCGCCGATATCGACCGACGGACCGTCCGCCATAATGTCGCCGCGCTCGATAACCTCACCCTGCTTTACCAGCGGCTGCTGATTAATACAGGTGTTTTGGTTGGAACGGGTATATTTAGTCAGGTTGTAGATGTCCACACCTGCCTCACCAGCCTCTGTCTCTTCGTCTCGCACTCGTACAATAATGCGTGAGGCGTCGACGCTTTCGATCACGCCGCCATGCAGAGCCACAACGCACACGCCTGAGTCACCAGCGACGTTACGCTCAAGGCCAGTACCGACTAGAGGCTTCTCAGCACGCAGAGTTGGCACTGCTTGGCGTTGCATGTTCGAGCCCATCAAGGCGCGGTTCGCGTCATCGTGCTCGAGGAATGGAATCAAGGCCGCAGCAACAGACACCATCTGCTGAGGTGCCACATCCATATAGTTAATCTGGTCTTTTGGCATCAGAGTTGTTTCCCCGTTGTGACGCACAGTCACAAGGTTTTCAACGAAGCTGCCATTCTTATCCAGAGCCGCACTCGCCTGGGCGATTACGAATTCACTTTCATCAATGGCCGACAAAAAGTCGATCTCATTGGTGACCCGATTGTTAACGACTTTGCGGTATGGGCTCTCAAGGAAGCCATACGAGTTAGTTCTCGCATAGGTTGCCAAGGAGTTGATCAGACCGATGTTCGGACCTTCCGGGGTTTCAATAGGACATACGCGACCGTAGTGAGTCGGGTGTACGTCGCGCACTTCGAAGCCAGCGCGTTCACGCGTCAGACCGCCTGGCCCAAGCGCAGAAACACGACGCTTATGCGTCACTTCGGATAGCGGATTGTTCTGGTCCATAAACTGTGAAAGCTGGCTGGAACCGAAAAACTCTTTGATCGCTGCAGCCACTGGCTTCGCATTGATCATATCCTGCGGCATCAAACCTTCAGAATCGGCCATGCTTAGGCGTTCTTTAACAGCGCGCTCAACACGCACCAAGCCGACACGGAATTGGTTCTCAGCCATCTCGCCCACGGAACGAATGCGACGGTTACCGAGGTGATCGATGTCATCTACTACGCCGAAGCCATTGCGGATAGCGACTAGAGTCTTTAACACATCGACGATATCTTCTTTGCTCAACACTGGCGACCCTTCGGTCTCCGGGCGGCCAAGACGACGGTTAAACTTCATGCGGCCTACCGAGGACAAGTCATAGCGCTCGGAAGAGAAGAACAAGTTAGAGAACAGATTCTCGGCAGAGTCCTTCGTGGGCGGCTCACCAGGTCGCATCATGCGATAGATTTCCACCAAAGCCTCAAGACGATTACTCGTAGAATCGACACGCAATGTATCGGAGACGAATGGACCGCAATCCAAATCGTTCGTGAAGATGGTCTCAAACTCTTTAATACCAGCCTTTAGCAAGCCAGTAACCACGTCTTGAGTCATCTGGGTGTTACATTCGAAGAGGATCTCGCCAGTCTCTGGGTCGATCACATCTTTAGCCAATGACTCTTCGAATAGGAATTCGTGGGTTATTTTCAACTCTGTAAGCTTGGCCTTTTCCATCTCGCGAATATGCCGTGCAGTGATGCGACGACCTTCTTCGACGATGACTGCACCCTTCTTGTCAGTTACTGCAAAGTTTAATACTTCGCCGCGTAGACGCGATGGGATGAGTTGTAGCACGATCTCCTGATCTTTGCCGCTGACCTTGTAGATGTCGTTCTCATAGAACATCGCAAGAATTTCTTGCGATGTATACTCGAGAGCGCGCAACAAAACAGTCGCAGGCAGTTTGCGGCGACGGTCGATACGGACAAATACCATATCCTTAGGATCGAATTCAAAATCCAACCAAGAGCCCCGGTAAGGAATAATACGAGCGGAGTAGAGCAGCTTGCCGGAACTATGCGTCTTGCCCTTGTCGTGATCAAAAAACACGCCAGGCGAACGGTGGAGTTGTGACACAACAACGCGCTCGGTCCCGTTGATGACGAAGGTACCGCTATCCGTCATCACAGGAATCTCGCCCATGTAGACTTCTTGCTCTTTAATATCTTTGATAGTCTGCGTCGTGGATTCCTTATCAAATAGAATCAATCGAACTTTAACGCGCAGAGAAACGGAATAAGTGATGCCGCGGAGTTGACATTCTTTAACGTCAAACGCGGGCTTGCCTAGATCGTAGCTAACGTACTCGAGTATCGCTTTCCCGGAATAGCTAACAATCGGGAACACAGACTTGAACGCAGCGTGAAGACCTTGCTCGAGTCTATCAGCAGGGGATACATCCGCTTGAGTAAATTGTCGAAACGAATCGATCTGAGTAGACAAAAGATATGGAATATCCATTGCGCTTGGCAATTTACCAAAGTCTTTACGGATACGCTTTTTTTCTGTATACGAATAGGCCATTAGTGTTTTTCCTAACAAGTGTGTACTTAACACAGAATTTAAGGAGGCCCTGCACTGCGTGCTAAAGCTCTGCCGTGTTGAAAGTACTTGTCTGAACTTTAGTCCACAGTATGTGGACAACCCCGCCACCGAATAAAACTTTAATCAACAATCTGCAATACAAACGCTATTGGCTAAAATCTTAAAAGCACTAAAATCGGACAGGGAATTCCCTGCCCGATTTTAGAGTTTTATTGCTTACGCAAAGACTTACTTAAGCTCAACAGTTGCGCCGGCTTCTTCCAAGTCTTTCTTAGCAGTTTCGGCGTCAGCCTTAGAAACGCCTTCCTTCAAAGTTGAAGGAGCGCCGTCTACCAAGTCCTTAGCTTCTTTCAAGCCAAGACCAGTGATAGTGCGAACTACTTTAATGACGTTTACTTTCTTCTCGCCAACTGTTTTCAGAACGATGTCGAATTCAGTCTTCTCTTCTTCAGCTTCAGCTGCTGCTGCCGCTGGAGCCGCTGCAGCTACTGCTGCCGCTGCTGAAACACCGAACTTCTCTTCCATCGCCGAAACTAGTTCAACTACATCCATTACTGACATTTCAGCAATAGCATTCAAGATATCATCTTTAGACAGAGCCATGACTCACATCTCCTTTTCACAAATTAATTTAAAAACACTTAATCAAAAATCAGAATTATGCTGCTTCTTTCTTTTGGTCGCGCACTGCAGCAACAACTCGAGTCACCTTGGTAGGTACCTCGATCAATGTTCTTGCCAGTTTCGTAATTGGTGCGAGCATGACGCTCATCAGCATTGATACCGCCTGATCGTAGGTCGGTAAGCTTGCCATTGCGTCGAGTTGATCTGCACCTAATAACTTGCCACCAATAGAGAGCGCTTTGATCTCGAACTTGTCATTTCCCTTCGCAAAATCCTTCAGCACGCGTGCAGCGGCGCCCGGATCTTCCATTGAGAATGCCAAAATCGTTGGCCCTACAAGCGCTTCGCTCATGCACTCAAACGCTGTGTTCTCTACTGCTTTTTTGAGCAGGGTGTTACGTACCACCCGTAGATATACATTGTTTTGACGTGCAGACTTACGAAGTACAGTAAGGTCACTAACAGTTACGCCACGATAATCAGCGATCACTGCAGACAAAGCACTAGTAGCAGCTTCATTGACTTCCGAGACGATTTGCTTTTTGTCTTCTAGTCTTATAGCCACTAGCTATACTCCTGAATTAAGGCCCGTTGCCGAACCTCACATTTGTGTACCCTTCCATTCTTGAGGCTATCGCCAACAGAAGGACTTATAACAGGTGAAGTGGATCTCGCTTACACGGGATCGGGTACACCATCTGCGTAGGTGGAATTAAGTAGCGGAGATAAGAGCCCCCGTTACGCCTACGGTCTTTGACAGCCCTGCAAATGCGCCGAAGCACACTCGCAAAACCCCAAAGTCTTTACGGCTCGAAAACCGTGTTATGCGGTTAAGGAAGACTGGTCGATTAAGACACCAGGCCCCATTGTGGAAGACAGCACCACTTTTTGAACATAAATCCCCTTTGAAGAAGCGGGCTTTGCGCGCTTCAGGTCAGAGATCAATGCCTCTAGGTTGCCTTGGATTGATGCGGCGTCAAAACCGATCTTGCCAATGCCACCATGGATGATGCCTTTCTTGTCTGTGCGGTAACGAACCTGACCGGCTTTAGCATTGCGAACCGCGCCTGCAACGTCAGCAGTAACCGTGCCTACTTTTGGGTTTGGCATAAGGCCTCGCGGACCCAGTATCTGACCGAGTTTGCCCACCACGCGCATAGCGTCTGGTGTTGCAATTACTACGTCGAAGTCCATGTTGCCAGCAGTGATACTTTCTGCCAGATCATCAAAGCCAACGATGTCAGCACCTGCTTCTTTTGCTTTAGTAGCGTTCTCGCCCTGTGCAAACACGGCTACGCGGACAGTTTTGCCAGTGCCGTGAGGCAGCAGCGTGGAGCCACGAACGACTTGGTCAGATTTACGCGGGTCTACACCCAGGTTCACCGCCACATCGATAGACTCTTTGAATTTCGGAGAGGAGAACTCTGTCAACAGGGCAACAGCCTCTACAATGGAGTAGCTCTTAGTGCTGTCAATCTTTGCGCTAATCGCTTTTGCTTTTTTCGTTAATTTCGCCATGATTCTTAGATCCCCTCTACATCAATACCAGCGCTACGAGCGCTGCCAGCCAGCGTACGAACGGCCGCGTCCATAGTCGCCGCAGTCAGATCAGGCATCTTAACTGTCGCAATCTCTTCGAGTTGCGCGCGCGTGATCTTAGCGACTTTGACAGTGTTCGGACGAGCACTACCCTTGGCGATCCCAACTGCCTTGCGAATCAATACGCCGGCCGGCGGAGTCTTAGTAATAAACGTAAAGCTGCGGTCAGCGTATACAGTGATTACTACAGGGATTGGAAGACCAGGCTCGATGCTCTGCGTTGCCGCGTTGAACGCCTTACAGAATTCCATGATGTTGACACCGCGTTGACCCAAAGCTGGCCCTACGGGCGGACTGGGATTCGCTTTGCCAGCGGCTACTTGAAGCTTGATATAAGCGGTAACTTTCTTAGCCATTTGAACTACTCCTAATTGGGTTCAAGCGCTCGCTCTTACTCTAAACTGTAGAGTTTGCCGAGCTCCCCTGCGCGCCTTTTCCATTGTGGAATCGGGCTACGACTGATTTCGTATCCCACGACTCGCATAAGAATCGTGAATACACCATTTACATTCCTGTAAGTCTTGCGTCCTAAAATACTGCTTTTAAGTCTTCTCAACCTGACCGAATTCCAGCTCCACCGGAGTTGAACGGCCGAAGATCAACACTGCAACGCGCAGGCGGCTCTTCTCGTAATTCACTTCTTCGACGGCTCCAGTAAAATCATTGAATGGGCCGTCGATCACGCGCACCATTTCACCGGGCTCGTAAACTGTCTTGTGGGTTGGCTTGTCATGTCCGTCTTCGAGACGCTGTAGAATCTTATCTACCTCTTTGGCTGTGATAGGTGCAGGCTTTTCTGCCTTGCCGCCAATGAAACCCATTACCCGAGGGGTTTCCTTCACTAAGTGCCATGTGTCGTCGTTTAATTCCATTTCAACAAGCACGTAGCCAGGGAAGAATTTGCGCTCGCTCTTGCGCTTCTGTCCCGCGCGCATCTCTAACACTTCTTCTGTTGGCACTAATACTTCACCGAACAGGTCTTCCATGCCCGCAAGCGCAATGCGCTCTCTCAAGGCATTCATGACTTTCTTCTCATAACCTGAATAGGCGTGAACTACATACCAACGCTTTGCCATCTGCTACCTCTACCCTATGATTCCAGAAACAATCCCATTCAGTCCCCAATCCAGCAACCAAAGAAGAAGAGCAACAACGAGGACAACCACCAGCACGATCAACGTGGTCTGAGTAGTTTCCTGACGAGTGGGCCAGACAACCTTTCGAATTTCCGCTCTCGCGTCGAGACACAAGGCCAGGAACGCGCTACCTTTCGCAGTCTGCACCGCTAGCCACCCAGCCGCACCACCAAGAATCAGCAATCCAATCGTTCTATAAAGAATCGATTCTGCTGCAAAGTAGGAATTTGCGTAAACGCCTGCAAACACAATTGCGGCGACCACAATCCACTTCAGCCAATCCAGCTTGTATTCCTGATCACTTATTTTTTCGGACATAGTATTACGAAACTCAGGTTTGCCTGGTGCCTACATTCGCGATGCGGCATTCCCGGACTGAATCAATCGATTAGGCTCTGCACATAATGGCAGGCCAGGAGGGAATCGAACCCCCAACCTACGGTTTTGGAGACCGTCGCTCTGCCAATTGAGCTACTGGCCTAAATCTTTTAGAGATAAGCAAGCCGAAAGCCCAATATTGGGCGTTTCGGCTTGTTTATACTGCATAAGGTCTAGTGACTTATTCGAAAATCTTTGCAACGACGCCAGCCCCAACAGTTCGACCACCCTCACGGATCGCAAAACGCAGACCATCGTCCATCGCAATTGGGTTGATCAAGGTAACAACCATCTTCACGTTATCACCTGGCATCACCATCTCAACGCCCTCAGGAAGCTCACAAGCCCCTGTCACGTCAGTGGTGCGGAAGTAGAACTGTGGGCGGTAGCCCTTGAAGAATGGCGTGTGACGACCACCCTCGTCCTTGCTCAGGATGTACACTTCTGCCTCAAACTTCGTGTGCGGAGTGATTGAACCAGGCTTAGCCAATACTTGACCGCGCTCTACGTCCTCACGCTTCGTTCCACGCAACAGAACACCCACGTTCTCGCCTGCACGACCTTCGTCAAGCAGCTTGCGGAACATCTCTACACCCGTACAAATTGTCTTAGTAGTGTCTTTCAGACCAATGATCTCGATCTCATCGCCTACTTTTACAATGCCGCGCTCTACACGACCAGTCACTACCGTACCGCGGCCAGAGATCGAGAACACGTCCTCGATTGGCAGCAGGAAGGGCTTCTCAATATCGCGCACTGGATTAGGGATATAAGAATCTAGCGTCTCAATCAACTTCGCAACTGCCGGCATGCCCAGCTCAGAAGTATCCCCTTGCAGTGCTTTTAGCGCAGAACCGATGATGATCGGCGTGTCGTCGCCTGGGAAATCGTATGCGTCCAATAGCTCGCGCACTTCCATCTCAACCAGCTCTAACAACTCCGCGTCATCTACCATGTCCGCTTTATTCATGAACACAACGATGTAAGGAACGCCAACCTGACGAGAAAGCAGGATGTGCTCACGCGTTTGTGGCATAGGGCCGTCAGCGGCCGATACTACCAGGATTGCGCCGTCCATCTGCGCAGCACCGGTAATCATATTCTTTACATAGTCTGCGTGACCCGGACAGTCAACGTGCGCGTAATGACGATTCGCAGAGTCATATTCCACGTGTGACGTGTTGATCGTGATGCCGCGCTCGCGCTCTTCGGGAGCGTTATCGATTTGATCAAAGTTACGCGCTTCGCCGCCAAACAGCTCAGCAGACACACGTGTCAGAGCCGCTGTCAGCGTTGTTTTACCATGGTCAACGTGGCCAATTGTCCCAACGTTAACGTGTAATTTTTTTCTTTCGAACTTGCTCTTCGCCATGTTGATCGCCTCATTTAATATTTCATTCGCCCTGCGACCATTCGGCCACTGCAGCAGCGTCAATTACACACACTTTACGAACCTGCACTTTCTTGCCACGCGCTCTCATCACTCTGAGTGAGAAAGTCGCAAACCTGGTGCTCACATCCGGATTTGAACCGGAGACCTCTTCATTACCAATGAAGTGCTCTACCTCTGAGCTATGCGAGCCAGACACTAGTAATAAACAGTCCGAGCCAAGTAAACGTCCGGTTAAACGGCCAGACTCTAGCTGCCAATGCACTTATCACGGCAGCCATTTCCCTCAAGATCTGTTTTTAAATAAATTGATTCGCCAATTCCCTGCGCTAACCGTTTCACTCCGCTCGATCGACTTGCAAGCCTTCAAACTGGAGCGGGTAGCGGGAATCGAACCCGCGTAACCAGCTTGGAAGGCTGGTGTTCTACCGCTGAACTATACCCGCTGCGACTAAAAGCTCCGTAAAATCATGCCTTTAGATGGTGGAGGGGGGTGGATTCGAACCACCGAAGCTCGCGCGTCAGATTTACAGTCTGATCCCTTTAGCCACTCGGGAACCCCTCCTGCAAGAGCCCCAAAACCTTTCAAGGAACCTGGGTGTCTTATTCAGAGGCGGCATTTTATGGGAATTGCGGGGTATGTGCAATCGTTTCACAGAGTTTTTCTCCCGTGCTGATGTAAGAGCGAGATAGGCGCATCTGTGCCCACTGCTGGGCAAATACGGCCTCTGATTCAATAGCTGACGCGAACACCCAGGCCTCGCTCGCCTGCTTTTCCTCCGTCCTTACAACAACCTGATAGCCCAAGCCCTGCATTTGTTGCTGTACATTGAGCGCATTGCGCTGCTCACCGAATAGTCCCAGAGCGATCGAGTTCTCTAGCTCTCCTCGTGGCACTAGATAAGTGTCGATAGTGAAATTGTTGGCAGCGAACGCCGCACGAAGGGTTTCCTGAGTGCTAGTCGCCAACTCCTTTGACGCAAAAGGGCGGAGAAACACACGATAATCTGGGGCGGCAGGCACTTGTCGAATATCTACTGCCAAACTCATACGCTGCGCATTAGTGTTGACGAAATTTTGTGCGTCATCTTCAGTCCGGAACGGACCGATCTGCGCGCAATAGAGCGCTTGCTCCTCAACCGCCTCATCAGCCGAGCCAGCCAAATCCTGTGCAGGCTCAACTTGTTGCACTCGATATCGACGCAATTGCTCTGCGGAAACCTCACTCACTAATTGCACGCTAGCGCCTATTTGCGCAGCAGGTCTAGGCGCGCCCCGCTCACTCGCAGCGGGAACAAAAAGATTCCAAGCGAGATACACAAGATTCGAAAATAACAGACCAAAAACAATACCGCGCATAAGATTCCCTGAACCAAACTCGTTTAAGGCAAGGCTGCCGCGAGCCCCTCTAAAACTAAATCTACGATGAGCTCATGTGGCACCGAGCGTGCCTTGAGGTGGGTAGAGAATACCTGCGCATCGCCTCCTGTTAAATAGAGCGCGCCACCAGAGCTGAGAACCGGTTCGCTAACAGAGATTAACCACGCGATTGTCATACTCAATATGCCGTGGTGAATAGCGGCTCCTGTTGACGCGCCTGGGGCATCCCCCTCCCAACAAACCATCTCGGGCAGTCGGATTGCAGTGCCTTCAAGTAAACTCGCGCGCTGCATAAGAAGCCCAGGCACTATATACCCCCCTCGGTGCTGACCATCGGCCTGCAACAAGTCCACCGTCAGTGCGCTTCCCGCGTCAATGATACAGCACGCGCCCTGTCCTCGCGCCCTTGCCGCCAGCATAGTTAACCAGCGATCGACGCCAAGATTCTCAGGCTGCGCGTAGGCAGTGACTACGCCTGACGCTTGCCGCACTGACTTGGCAAGCTCAGCCTCGAACCCCCAACAGGCTTTTATGCGCGCCTGTAACTGCGCTGTAAACAAAGCGTCCCGCACGCAAGCGACCCTGATACGCTGCGGCGCACTCAACTGTTCAGCGAGTACGGAAAATGCCTCGCTATTGCTATGCACACCTCGCGCGAGCACCTTGCCTTGCGCGTCCACGCTGCGCCACTTCAGCCGCGTATTTCCCGCATCCAGATCCAGTATCATATTACTCTGCCTCCGTGCAGGGGGCGCAGGCTCGGCGTCAACTCTCCACCAGCTATATGCACCACACCGGCCTCCGTTTCCAACAACAATGCGCCGGTTTCGCTAACACCCAATGCTCGACCTACGCGCCGTGTCGCGCCACTACTAATTTCGACATCCCTACCTTTATATACATCTATATCATTCCATCGTGGCGCAAAGGCAGCGAAGCCATGCCTTGCAAAGACACCTAGCCCAGCTGTCAGGCCTCTCACCAATACTGCCACTATTCGACTACGATCCGGGGCGCGCTCAAAATTCGCTGCTAAATCGGTAAAGGCTTGATCAATGGCAGCAGCGCTTGAGTAGGGCATCTTCACGTTTATGCCGATGCCAATTACTACCTTGCACGGCCCCTCTGCGTCACCGCTGATTTCGATCAGGATACCGGCAAGTTTGCAGGAATTGAGCAAGATGTCATTCGGCCATTTTACGCCCAAGCCCTCGTAACCGCATGCTCGCAACGCATCTACCACCAAAATGGCCACGGTAAGACTAAGCCCTTCGAGCGCGGCCATACTTGACTTGAATGTCCACAACATGGAAAGCGCGATGTTCGCCCCAAGCGGGCTTACCCAAACCTTGCCGCGGCGTCCGCGACCGCTTGCCTGATGTTCTGCCAGTACCAAGTAATGACGCTCCCCCTCCTGCCCCTTGCGCATCGCATCGGCATTCGTTGAGTCAGTCGAGAACAATACATCGATGTGCCCCGCCCAAAGGCGACGATCGCCTCCGAGCTGCTCAAGAATACGAGCAACAGACATCAAATCCAACGCGCCGGGAAGACGATATCCTTTGCCCGTCACTGAGTGAATTTCGATCCCCATGCCTCGCAATTCCTCAATTTTTCGTCCGACGATCGTACGTGTTAACCCCAGCTGCTGACCGATACTAGCACCCGAGTGAAACGAGCCATCAGCGAGAATCTGGATTAGTGGACGCAGGTCCATATAAATGATCCATAAAAGAGGAATCGGACAGAGTTTGCTAGCAACGTTCGCCTTAGTGCAGAAAGACTGACTCAATAGAGGACGTTACGGCGAGTTCGGATATTCGGGGGCAAAGTCTACAGAGATTGCCTACAAGTTGAAAACTGCAAAGCACTATACTATGGGCGCTATTTGAGCTCACTGACGCGCATCCAGGCGATAAACATCTCGTCCCAGACTTGGTCACCCCAGCGAACCTCTTGCGAAGGGTCTGGATTGAGAGGGTTTTTGGCGGAATTATCGAACGCGCCTTCCGACACAATTACGGTACCCGCTGGCAGCAGCTTCGGATGTTTCAACCGGTAAACCATTTGCCAATTATGCTGAAAATTAGGGATCGATAGGAGGTCTTCTCGCGTGCCGTCTGGATACTCTGCCCAATACTTAACGCGCTTGCCTCGATAGTGCATATGCGGAGCAATATTGTAGAGATAAGAATCCTTCACAATAGTGGCACGAGCTGTAACATCGAAGTCTGAGTCACCCGGTGGGATTACAAATTCTCCGTTCATAACAGCGGTACGAGAGAGAGGAAACTCTGGCGCCTCGTCTTGAAAATACAAACCAATACGCGTGACGTCCTCTACAGCTCGGCCGACGGTGGTATAGTGGAATTGCACCATGAAACGCATATCCTCTTCGAGCAACACACCGGTATTTTGATCAAACTCAACATAATCGCGACCAGGCGCATAACCTCCGAAATTTGTCCGACTACCACCTCCGCTTGAATTCTGTTTTTGCTGTTTTTCATCTTGAGTGTAGGCGACCACATGATGCAGCACTGACTTGTCGCCTATATCGAAAGCGTAGGCACGAACCCAACGGTCACGATCTAGCCCGATTTCAACTGGGACAAATTTATAATCTAGCGTGCCCGTTGCAGGAATCTCTTGACGAGGAAACTCGACGATTAAGTCAGGCTCTCCCAACGCCCAACCGGAGGCTTGCTCCTCTAGACGAGTAAGAGGGTCGTCCTGCCCATCTATTGCAGCGCCGCTATCGATCCAGCGCACCAATGTACGCTTCTCGGCATCAGAAATTGAATGTACGTCAATAAACCCATCTAAATATGCATCGTCAATCTGGCCAGGCGGCATGCGCATGGTCAGGAGAGTCTCTCGCATCATTTCAGACCACCCGCTGACCATCTGATGACTATCCATGGACCAAGGTGCTACGCCACCATCGCGGTGACAGGACACGCAGCGCTGCTCCAAGATCGGCACTACATCGCTCACGTAGGAGACCGAATCGTGCGTCTCGATCTCTCTAAAGGAAATACTTTGCCCCCCTTTCCACTCAACATCGAGCACTTCGGGGCCATTGAGGGTCACTGCGGAAAGCACTTCATCGAGATAATTGCGGGAAATCGAATCGTTAGTATTCTTTACAGCGGCAACTGCACGGCTATCGATAGCCCCGCGATACAGAAGCTGCATTCGCTTAGGGTCTACGACTAAGACTTCACCTGTGTGTTCGATGCCAAGAGAATAGGAGGCAAGCTGAGAGGTGTCCATCAGAACTGGAATGCCACTACGATGTTTGCCTAAGGACTCCGCTACTCCCGCTCGCGTCTCGTTAGGAATCGCATCGATCATCAAAAAAGCTATCCCTCGCCCTGCGTATTTGTCACGCAAGAAGCTCAACTTATCAACCGCGCCAGAGGACACATCAAAATTGCTGCCATAGGAATACAGCACCACTGCCAGATGATCTGAATAGCGACTAAGTTGGTGAAAGTCGCCTTTGTGATCGATAAGTGCGAAATCGCCTACAGCCCGAACCGGTGAGGCTTGGGCGGTTGAGACGAAAATAAGCAACGATATCAATAGATAGATATGCTTCATGACACCTTAAATTTTTACTATCGACGGACAATTATAGAACAGTAAGTTGACAGGGCTCGTTCAGCCTCTTGAAAACATTGTGATTCTTTGTAACGCCTTGCAGGCCTAGACCCACCCTAACACCGAACAAACGAAAAACAAAAAGGCGCCCGAGGGGCGCCTTTTCTATACCTCGAACCAAGCTATGATTCTGGAACAACTTTCGTCATTAATTACCAGTTTCATAGTAAGTCCAGTATCCGATGAACATCTCTTCCCAGCTTTGCAGACCGAACGTGATGCGCTTGTCCGGATCTGGGTTGGCAGTATTGAGTTCGGAGTTATCGAAAGCGCCTGTTACGTGAACCTTGGTGCCCGCTGGCAGCGTTTTCGCTACACTAAGCTGATACGTTGGTTGCCACGCATAACTGTAGTTAGGGACACTCAACAAGTCTTCCATTGTGCCATCAGGATATTCCGCAGCAAACTTCATGTCCTTGCCACGGAAATGCATGTGTGCGCGCAGGCCATTCACAACCACTTCATTGTTAAACACATACGTTGCATGCACTTCTTGATTCGACGCATGAGGAGGAATTACAAAGTTTGCTGAGACGGAGCGCGTGAAGTTCTCGTGCGCAGGCTTCTCATCGTAGAAATACATACCGAGAGTTGTCTCGTCAGAAGTAGCACGACCATTGGTGGTGAAGTGCATCTGCATAGACAATTTGTGGCCAGCAGGAATCAAGACGCCTGTGTCCTGCGGGAAAACCATCGCCTCAACCTTGCCTGGCGCATAACCTTCGAGGAAGCGACGAGCGATAGAGCTCTGGTCAGCTTCACCACCGTTGAAGTCTTCAGCAGGGGCAGTCACGTAAGTCAGCAAATGGTGAAGAACCGTCTCGTCACCGGGAATGAACTGAACCGCTTTCACCCATTTGTCTTCATTGAAAGGCAGCTCAACATCAATATTGATATAGTCCATTACACCTGTTGCAGGGATCTCTTGAACTGGAGTCTTCACGATGAAGTCTGGCTCACCCAACTGCCAAGATTTCACGTCTTGATACTCGAGATTGCTCAATGGGTCGACGGAGAAAGCCCCTTTTGGCGCACCAGCATCGATCCAACGTACAAGTGTCTGTAGCTCATTATTGGAGATATACGCTGCGTTATCGAAATGGCCAATGCTTGGGTCTACTTGCATTGGAGGCATACGCTTAGTCATCAAGACTTCACGAATCATTGGAGACCAACCCTGCAACATCAAATGGCTATTCATCGCAAATGGGCCAATACCGCCTTCACGGTGACACTCGGCACAATTCTCCACGATGATAGGCGCTACTTCTGTAGCATAGTCGGGCGCAACTGAGGCAATGGTTGGCTTAGGCGCTATATTCAGATCACAACCTGTCACTTGCATGTCCATAGTGTCTTGAACTGCATCGCCCTGAGCACTGGTCAAAGTCGCGGTCAAATGATCGCCAAATGGTCCACGGTACAGAACTGACAGATTCTTAGGATCAAGAACAAGCACTTCACCAGCCTTAGTAATGTTCAGCGTTTCAGCCACTAGCTGGGAGCTGTCCAATAGAATAGGGAGATCAATGCCTTGGTCTTTCGCAGTCTTGCGAATGGCCGTAAGGTCGTCTTGCGCTGAGTTGATCATCAATAAAGAGACTTTCTTGGCTTCCCACTCAGTACGCAAATCTTGCAGCTTAGTGGCCGCTGCTTGGCTCGCAGCACAGCTGTTTGATTGAGAAAGCACAACGATAGCTTCCTGATTGCGATACTTACTAAACTGGTGGAAATCACCATTCTGGTCCAGAAGCGCGAAGTCTCCTACACGCTCTGGAGCTGCAATAGCCGAAACGCTTAAGGCGCCTGCGATCGCAAATGTGGACATAAACCTTAGGGACTTCATGTTGGGCACTCCAGTATTTAATTTAACTTTCACACTCTAATCGAGCTATCGTTCGAAATCTTCAAAAAACTGGCGGGCAGTGTAACGTTTTGAGACGGTTTGCAACAATACTTCCTGTCAGTCAGAGATAGATTGGTCAATATGCTCGACGAAGTGAAATATTCCTTTATCAAAGTAAGAGAATACGGATAGATGGCCACTTAACAGCCGATATTATGCTCTACGTTCGCTGGCTTTACGGTGCAAACGACAAGCGCAACAGATTCGAGTACATTGCGACTAGCACAGCCTCAAAGCAAAAATTTAAAGACAGGAGAATACACTATGAAAAATCGCGGATTACTGCTTTGCTCACTTTTCGCAACAAGCATCTTCAGCAGCGCCACAATCGGGCAACTGGATAATCCGAACATTACCCCCAACCCTTATGACGCCGTGCCAAATGTGTGGGCGCCACTACCCGATGACCGCGAATGGGGCGCTACTAGCACGGTCTACTACGCTGGTGAAGGCAATGTCTGGGCGGCTGAGCGCTGCGGCGGCAATGGCAACTGCCTCGACACCCCAGAGCTCGACCCGGTTTTCCTGATCGATCCGCAAGGGCGCGTCATCAAGAGTTTTGGAGCGGGCCTTATCGTATGGCCGCATGGTATTCACGTGGACTTCGAGGGGAATGTTTGGATCGCCGATGCTCGCGGCGACGCCACTCGCGTGAAGGGTCATCAGGTGCATAAATTCAGCTCCGATGGCGAACTATTGATGAGCCTAGGGCTGCCTGGAATTGCCGGCAAAGGCAATAATATCTTCGACCAACCCAACGATGTGTTGGTCGCACCTAATGGTGATATTTTTGTCGCCGACGGCCACTCATCGAACGGCAATAATCGCATCGTGAAATTCAATAGCGCCGGCGAATACCTTATGGAATGGGGCGGCAAAGGCACTGGATCTGGGCATCTCGATGTGCCCCACGCCCTCGCTATGGACTCAGCAGGGCGCTTATTTGTGGCCGATCGTGGTAATAGTCGCCTACAGATCTTCGATCAAGAAGGCACTTGGCTAGCGACCTGGACGCAATTCGGCCGCCCTAGCGGCCTCTACATCGACGGTAACGACACCCTCTACTCCGCAGATTCGGAGTCAAACACTGGGCCTGGGCGCAATCCCGGCTGGTATCGGGGGATACGGATAGGTAGCGCCAAAACAGGGTTTGTAGAAGCCTTCATCCCCGACCCGAATTCCGGAGAGGCGAGCGGCACGAGCGTCGCGGAAGGTGTCACCGCAGATGAGAACGGCAATGTCTACGGTGCCGAAGTCGCGCAGAGAGCCTTGCGCAAGTACATCCTGCAACGCTAGCCTAAGTCGCTGGCCCTGCCCAATCCGCAGCGGCCAGCGCACCTAGCCCTGCGTGCTCTTACCCGCGCTCGCCAACGGCGGCGCAAAGAAACGACCAAATAGATTCTGCATCACCCAAAGCGTGGCGATCGCCACGATTAGCAATATCCCCCATTGAGTCATCGAGACATAAAAAGCCCTGTTAATAATGGGCAAGCTGATGTCATAAGCCATCAAGGTAGTCCAGCGCTCTGCCATCCAGTGCCAAGCACTGTGGGCGACTAAGGCGGAGAGAATTATCACCCCCATGCGCTCTGCGACGAAATAGCGAAACAGCAGCACCAATAGCGGTACTACTATAATCAGCACCAACATCTGCCCGAACTCGACCCCAACATTGAAAGAGAGAAGCGAGGTAAGCAAATGAGCCCCCGCGAACTGCATGCTCTCGGTTAACAGGAAAGAGAATCCAAAACCGTGAATAAGCCCGAATCCGAACGTTACTAGCCAGCGGTTTTCCTGCTTAAAGCCGATAATGTTCTCGAAGGCCATGTAGACGATAGAGACCGCGATCAACGTCTCTATTAAGGGTGGGAACCATAAGGCAGAGGGAACCACGCCGAACAACGAGGATATCAAGGTAATCGAATGAGCAACCGTAAACGCGGTAATAACGGGAAACAACGCTCGAAGATTGCGGAAGGGAATAACTAGGCACAGGAGGAACAGAATGTGATCCGTGCCGTCAAGAATATGGTTAAAGCCCATTACTATGAATCGCCAAGAGGCTTGAAACCAACTGGGATCTAGGCTGACCAAGCCCGGATTGCCGATAAAATTAAAGGGCCGCTCTGCGCCGCTTGGCAGCACGTAACGCAGGACCGTGTTGGTTTTAACTCCAAGGATTGCGAGGCGCGAATCGACGGCAATACGCGATTCGGCCGAGTCTATTGGGAAAGTGATAAGTGCATCCAGCAACCCCTGCCGCCAGTATAGGTTCACATCGTCGTCTAGTTTTGGACTCTGAATATTCGCTAGCGCGTCTTCAAAACCACCAAATGAGCGATCCCCGGGCAGAGAGACGCGAACATTGCGCACCTCATACTCATCTAAACGTCGATCACCTTCAAAGAAATGAATATTCCCGAGGATATACGTGTCGACGGCAGTAAAGAGCGTTGGGTCGGCTTCGGAGAAGATAAGCGAGCCCGGCACGCCGCGTTTCGGAAAGTCGATCTCCCCAAGCGCATCCATTGGAACGCGCAAGAGCACCGATAGTTGATTGCCCTCTGGCTTTACGAAGGCTTGCACCGACACTGAGAGGGGGACATCGTCAGCGAATGCGACCTTGTTAGACCAGAATGAGGCCACCATCAGCACCAGCAAGAAGCACCACAGGGCAAGACTCGAACGGCCCAATCGCCCTTCCGGCGCCGCAGATGTCAATACCACCAGCTTCTCACTCTTAAAATTCTCGTTTTCCAAGTCTATCCCCTCAACTTATTTGTTATAGCGACACGCCAATCACCAGTGTTTATAGGCCCCGCGGCGAATTGTAAGTATTTGTAATCACACCCGTGAAATCGCGGAATCTGAGTATACTGTCTCGATAGAAATGAGTATACTGCCAGCCGGTCTAAAAAAAACGAAGCCTCAAAAAGAGACTTACCCCGGAGGGAAATAAGAATGACAAGACAACTTAAATATGTGGCAGGTGCCACGTTTGCGCTGGGTTTAGTAGCACTTGGTGTAAGCCAGACACAATTGCAAGAACCTGCCGAAGCGGCCAGCAATATGGTCATGGCACCAACATTCTTGGTCGATCCCTATTGGCCGAAGCCACTCCCGAACAACTGGATTCTAGGCCGCACCATTGGTGTTGACGTCGACGAACGTGATCACGTATTCATCGTTCACCGCGACCAAGACTCAATGTTCGGTGGCGCGACTGAAATCGGCCTTAAGCTTGGCGTCAGCGGCTGCTGTACTCCAGCACCGCCCATCATTGAATTCGACCCCGCTGGTAACGTTGTAAATGCTTGGGGCGGCCCAGGTGACGGTTTCACATGGCCAGCGTCTAACCACGGTATCGACGTAGCGCCTAACGGCAACGTTTGGATCGGCGGCAATGGCGGCGGCGACTCACACGTACTCGTATTCACCGGTGACGGACAATTCGTTGCAGAATACGGTGAGCCCGGCCAAGCGGCCGACAGCAACAGCACTACTCACTTCTCACAAGTTGCTGAGATCGAAGTAGACGCAATGACTAACGAAGTGTATCTAGCTGACGGTTACGGCAATAAGCGTATTGCAGTACTCGACGCAAACACTGGTGCCTTTAAGCGTTACTGGGGTGCCTACGGCAATCGCCCAGAAGATGGCCGCGTTGAATACACCCCTGGTGCACCACTGCCTACACAGTTCCGCGGCCCAGTTCACTGCGCCACGCCATCTAACGATGGACTGTTATATGTATGTGACCGTGGTACTGACCGCATTCAGGTCTTCCGTAAAGACGGCACCTACGTGAAAGAAGTACAAGTTGCTCCTGAAACTTTGAACCAAGGTTCTACTTGGGACATCGATTTCTCTAAAGACGCAGAGCAGAAGTACCTCTACCTTGCAGACGGACAAAACTTCCGAGTTTATATCCTCGATCGTCAGTCTTTAGAAGTTCTCACCAGCTTCGGTCACGGCGGCCGTGGTCCTGGTCAGTGGTATGCACCGCACAGCCTTGCTACTAACTCATCTGGTGACATCTTCACTACTGAGACATATGAAGGTAAGCGCGTACAGAAATTCGCCTACCAAGGCATCAAAGAAGTTCCACGCGTACAAGGCGCTGCATGGCCTGCAGACAAACTGTAAGCTAGAACACTTCTTTTTCTCCCTAGCATAGGGATATCTAAAAGCCATCGCTTGAGTCTCAAGCGGTGGCTTTTTTCATTGTGTGTTGAACGCAACGCGTAATTAAATTAAGTTTGTATTCAGGTCGGAACCCCCACAATAATCACAACGAAACAACAACCATACGGAGTCCCTATGTCTTTTCAACGTTTCTTAGCCGCAATGCCGATGCTTTGCTTATTGTCATTCTCAACCGTCAGCTTTGCTGAGGATATCGAGGTCAATTTCCACCACATGCAAGACCATAAAGTAGACTTCAGCAAGGCTGCCAAGGGCTCCCTTAAGGTTGCCGTGTTTACGGATGCTCGCGGTGGAGATGCCACCCTTATAGGCGCATATAACGCAGAGCGACCCGTAGCGGAAATTGTCCACGATGCTCTCAACCAGGCTTTTATTGCAGGTGGAGCGGGTCTTGTGGAGGAAGGTCAAACCCTGACGCTGAATGGGGAAGTCACCGAGTTTTCTGTGCAGGACAAAGACGGCGAATTTGACGTCACCGTTCGCACTCACGTCACTTTGCAATCAGGCAGCCGCACCGCCTATGACACTGTGATTTTTGGCCGTGCTAGTGCCGCAGAGCTTGATGCTGCGATTCATGCGGCGCTAGAAAAGCTGATTACTTCGTTGGTTTGGGACGATTATTTTCTCAATGAAGTACTCTAAATAATGCACTTAACAACAATAACAGGAAGGAAGCTCGCTATGACGCCATGCATTCGTAAGTTCTTAGTTTTCACCGCATCACTAGTCTTAACACTGGGAGTTCTTAGCACGCCGAGTTTAGCGCAGGCACAACGAGGGAAAGTTTTTGAGCTACGCACTTACACCGCAACTCCTGGCAATCTCGACAAATTACTCGCACGGTTTCGCAATCACACTATGCGGATTTTTGAGAAACACGGGATGACTAATATCGGCTACTGGGTCCCTACTGACGAGGCAGAGTCTTCGAATACCTTGGTCTATATTCTTGCCCATGATAGCCAAGAAGCAGCTACTCGTTCATGGCAGGCGTTCTCTGCAGATCCAGAGTGGCAGAAGGTTAACGAAGAGTCGAATGTGGATGGTCCAATACTGCAAGGCGTGGTGCGTAAGTACATGTCGGCGACAGACTTCTCACCCTTAAAATAAACGTAGACTGCGAGGCTAACTTGGCCTCGCGGTCAGTTTACCCATAGGCCATCTCAAGCATCTCCAAGACACCACTTATCTGAATTGTCCAATAGACAAGCGCAACGACAATAACTGCCGAAGACACGCTCAAGGCTATGATTTCCAGTCGATCCATTCCCGCTTTTTTATTTTCAGGTGATTCTTGCATCCTAGAACTCCAAACCCTTGATGGGGCTGATTTAGCTATTTATGAGAACCCGATCCAACGACCCGTTGCCGCAACCGAGAACCAAATGATCAACGAGGCCACCGCGAGAGTTTTTAGCACCACAGGATTAATACTCGCGTGTGGCCGCTTTAGCAGTGGTCGCTTAATGGCAAATACAAAGATTATCCCCGTAAGAAGCGTTGTCATTTTCGCCCAATAGAACGGGTTGTAATACATCCGAGTTGCCACCGCAGCCGCCATAAAAATACCGGTCGAGACCATGACGATTAACGCCACTCTAAACCACTTATGCGCACTCTCCACTACCACTTCGGACGGTACATCTTTCAGCATGATATTGAGCAAGCGCAGATCCGTAACTAACACAGTGCCACCCAGCAGCGCTAATGACATCAAGTGCAGCGATTGCCCCATGGCGTAAACTCCACCGTAGGTCTTTCCAATAGACCCCAGCATCGAAGTCTCTGCCCATTCAAAAAAAGATAAAAATTCCACGTCTCTCTCCCCTGTTTGTCGATATGGCGTCTACTCAGCCATGCATCCAGCAGCCCACGCAATCATTTCCGATTGCACGCGGTAGCAATCGTACCAATCGTAAGCAATGAGGCGCCCCGTTATGACGACACCTGCCCACAGCCCCAGAGAGAAGCCTGCGGCATAGCGTAAGCGCTTAGGAGCAATGGGTTCGTTGTCCCATGTCGCGACAGATTCATTCATCTTCTTATGAAAGAGCCAGGCGTTAATCGCTGCGGCAAATAAGAGCCCGAATTTAATTCGGAACCAGATACTTTGTGTGGTGCGCACGGGAACCGCGAAAAATAACAAGAGGCCTGTGACGATCATGATAGTGAAGCCGATCATCATAGGAATATTGAGCCGTGCCGCGATTCGCGACGCTGGAACATTGGTTAAGGTGAGGCCAAGCATGCGCAAATCAATGATGAATAGCATGCCTAAGGAGATCATTAGCGCTACAACGTGGGTCGACTCAACCCAGTTATACATGTAGTAGGACTCATGCAACCGTGTGCTCAATTCAAAGGTATCGAGCCATTGGGCAAAGTCGAATAATAGTTGGTTTAGCACGTCGTCCCCCCCACAGGTACTTATTGTTTTTTTGACTTTAGGCGCGCTTACCGCGGCCGTTGTAACATAGCATAGAACCTAACAGAGGTGACTAGTTCGGACGTCGACCTATCGCAATAAGCATTCCACTTGTTGTACAGAAAGGCTCGGCCATAGCAACTCTTAGTGTTTAGGCAAAAAGTGCAACTGCATAGAATATTGACTCTTGAGGTAATCGAACAAACTTGCCAGAAACAAGATCACTCCCCCCATCTCCATCCCTTCCTCTACCGGAGTCCAAAGATTATAGCTTAGGGTATCGAGGGCGTCCTCGTAAAGATAAGGCTCAGTGGCTAGTTCGATCCCTATCGCTCCGCCCACAAAAATGGCACCAGACATCATAAAACGCACAGCAACAGGCGCCGGTAGGGAGGACAGAAACTTCAAGTAGAAGACGCCAATCAGCAACGCCAAGATCAAACCTGGTACCGCCCATGAAGTTTCAGTAATGGAGTTAAGAGTTTCGTGAAAACCAGCGATCTCGTCAGCGGACATAAAAGCGAAGCCAATACCAAGACCAAGACCAAGACCAAGCCAATAAATTGCATATCGATCTTTGCATTGCTGGCTGAGATGGGCAATCAAGAACAGGACCACAGCAGTTAAAAGCAATAGGCCTGATGAAAACCAGGTCGGCACGCTCTCCTCTTCGTCTACATCGAACAATTCACGTAGTAGCCAAGGAAGCTCGATAAAACGATAGTGCACCACTGTGAGAAATATATGGATCACGAGTAGCGCTGCACAAGTAATCGCGAGTCCTTTAATCAAGGTATCCGTCGAAAAAGTGATGTTCAAGGAGTTTGGTTTTGCCATAAGTTGCAACTTTCGAAAATAGAGTTGATTTGCTGCCTACCAAGCGGCCGATTATAGACTTAGCCAAGCCAATTGACCAAACACCGCTTCAACCCAATCTTAATAGCCATAGTTCTCTGCAAAACCCCGAACTGTCTCACTCTGAAGACACTCTAAGCCTATTAAATATTGTGTCTCACAGTCTGACCTTGGTATGATGCGACCTCTTTTTTTACAATAAGAAACCACTGGAGAGTGCCTTATGTCCTCGGTATTGATAGTCATTCTGGGTCTTGCCGGATTCACGTTTGGCTGGTTTGTCTATTCTCGCTTTATCGCAGAGAAGATTTACAAACTCGACCCAAACTTCGTTACACCTGCACACCAAGTAAATGACGGTGTCGACTATGTACCAACCAACAAGTTTGTACTTTGGGGTGCGCATTTCACCTCAGTAGCGGGTGCGGCTCCTATTGTAGGCCCTGCGATTGCAGTCTATTGGGGCTGGGTCCCCGCAGTTTTGTGGGTAACATTCGGCTCAGTATTCTTCGCAGGCGTGCATGACATGGGTGCCTTGTGGGCGAGCAGCCGTCATGGCGCTAAGTCGATCGGCGCCTTATCCGAGTCTGTAATCGGTAAGCGTACTCGCTCACTGTTCATGATTGTGATCTTCTTGTTGCTGTTAATGGTAAACGCGGTATTCGGCACCATTATCGCAGGCGAGATGGTCGATATTCCTACCTCCGTATTCCCAGCATGGGCAGCAATACCTGTCGCCGTGGCTATTGGCTTTCTGATCCGTCGCAAGGCTAACTTACTGCTGATTTCCGTCATCGGCGTGAGCATCCTCTACTTCACTATCTACGTCGGTAGTGAAATGCCTCTAGCACTACCAGAAGGCTTCCTTGGAATATCAGCTAATGCTAGCTGGATCCTGCTTCTGTTCACATACGCAGCAATCGCCTCCATGCTTCCAGTATGGGCACTACTGCAGCCACGGGATTACATCAACGGCGCGCAATTAGTAGTTGGCCTTTTCCTGCTCTACGGCGCAGTCTTTCTAGCCTTACCAGAAATCACGGCACCGGCGTTCAACAACCAGTTGGCAGAGAACACACCGAGTATATTCCCGCTATTGTTCATCACCATTGCCTGCGGCGCGTTATCGGGCTTCCACGGCATAGTGGCCTCTGGTACCAGCTCCAAGCAATTGGATAAAGAACCCGACGCTCGTTTTGTGGGTTATCTTGGCGCACTTGGTGAAGGCTCACTGGCTTTGATCACTATTATTGCCGTGTGTGGCGCTTTATATGCCTCCTCCCCTGAAGTGTGGCACACCCTTTATGGGGCATTCGGCAGTGGCGGCGCGTCCGCGTTCATCACCGGTGGCGCCAACTTGCTGACCGCAGGCTGGGGACTCCCGAATCTATTCGCAATGACACTGCTTGCAACGATGGTAGTACTCTTCGCGGGCACTACGATGGATGCTGGTGTGCGTCTACAGCGTTACATCATTCAAGAGTGGGGCTCCATCTACAATATCGACATCTTGAAGAATAACGTCGTTGCAACTTTCGTTGCTGTCGGCAGCTGTCTGCTGCTGGCCTTCGGTGCCGGCGGCTCATCAGGTAATGGCGGTAACGTGATTTGGCCACTATTCGGTGCCACCAATCAGATTCTAGCTAGCTTGACGCTACTCGTTATCTCGATCTACCTAATGAAATTAGGTCGACCATCTCGCTACACGCTAATGCCAATGGTTTTCGTACTCCTTATGGCTGTTTGGGGTAGCTTGATCCAGATGGGTAGCTACTACCGCAATGATCAGTGGCTGCTCGTGGTACTGAGCGTCGCGGTTATGATCGCTAGCATCTTGGTGATTCTCGAAGCAGTCTCCGTGATATCCACTCTCAGGAAGAACGGTATTCCTGTTGAAAAGGCCGAAGACTCTAAACCATAGATTTACTTAGAGCAACGTACTCGGAAGCCCTCTGTCAGTAATGACAGGGGGTTTTTTTTGCCTAATGAAAGAGACATTCCACAGCCTGCCCATCTACCGCCCGTCGAATTGAAATAGACAACGCCATCCTGGCCTCTTATAGTCATCTGCACAACAAATCCATAATTCCTATTAGGAGTGATCTATGCGCCTGAACACTCACGCAAGAAACTTACTTGCATGCGCCACCTTTACCATCATGACTGCCCTCCTCTCAAATTCAGCCTTCGCACAAACCAATTATAGCGAAGTACAGATAGTGCCCCATCAAGTACGTGGCAATGTGTACTACCTAGAAGGTGCTGGCGGCAATATAGGTCTTTCGGTCGGAGATGATGGGGTTGTGATGATCGACGATCAGTTCGCACCTCTTGCCGAGAAAATTCTCGCTGCAATCAATAACATCAATGATGGAGAAATTCGATTCCTCATTAACACCCACGTCCACGGCGATCACACGGGTGGTAATGAGAATCTCGGCAAGCAAGGAATAGTGATTCTAGCCAGAGACAAGGTAAGAGTGCGAATGCTGCAGAACTCACCCAAAGAGGCGCTTCCAGTACTCACCTTCGTTGACGATATCTCTATACATCTAAACGGCGAAGAATTAGTGATCATACCCGTTCCTGCCGCCCATACAGATGGCGACAGTTTTGTTTATTTTATGGGCTCAGATGTATTACACATGGGAGATGTGTTTCGCACAACCGGTTACCCCTATATCGACCTTGCCAATGGCGGAACGCTGCGAGGCACTCTAGAGGCGCTTGCTATTGCCATTGGCATGGCAGGGCCCAATACCATCATTGTTCCCGGTCATGGCACTCCCTCCACTCGTGCCGACGTCATGGAGTTTCGCGACATGATTCTAGATGTTATGGATACCGTAAAACCTATGGTTGATAGGGAGCTGTCTTACGAACAAATAGAAGCGGCAAACCCCACTGCCAAGTACGATGGGAAATGGGGCAATCCAGAACGTTTCTTACCTGGTGTTTATATGGGTTTAGGTGGCCAATAGCATCGCTATTCACATTTAGAAAACCCTGAATAGTTGGCTATTTCAGGGACAATTCGAACAGCGCTACTAGCTTGCTTCATTCTCGCTTATAGCGGTACGAAAACCATAGAAGGAGTGATGGGCATTGCCCAAGTGCTACAAAAGTATAACGAAGCTGCGTGATAAAGCTTTTCCACGGCATAAAAAAAGCCCCAAGTACTTTTGTACTTGGGGCTTTCGGGTTTAAGAGCCTGACAATGACCTACTCTCACATGGGGAGACCCCACACTACCATCGGCGCTGAGCACTTTCACTTCTGAGTTCGAGATGGGATCAGGTGGTTCACACTCGCTATGGTCGTCAGGCAATTCTTTC